>VAPK011236979.1_pt1 | contig 38460 bp, 57 predicted proteins | sample 3395031 | NCBI WGS metagenome assembly VAPK01 (sample SAMN08290443, study PRJNA428436) | hydrothermal vent metagenome | isolation source: Deep-sea hydrothermal vent chimney 1 | place: Pacific Ocean: Juan De Fuca Ridge
AAGTTTAGAGTTTTATATTAGTGAGGATTCAAGTGAGGGGGATCTAATAAATACAGAGCACAAAATTGATACACTTCATAGAGGTATCACCGAGTATAGAAAGCATCTAAAAAGTAAAATGAAAAGGATTAGAAAGGAGAATGCCAGTGAAGAGTAGCACTTACTTTGGTATAGACCCTGGTATTAATGGGGCTATAGCTTGGATTGACAAAATGGGACACTTACGGGGGGTTAAAGATATGCCCACTGAGATGTATTTAGCAAACAAGGCTAAGGGTACCTGTCGAAAAAGAATAAACACTTCTGTTTTACTAAAGATAGGATTACATTTAAGTACTCAATGTGATCCTGTATTCACATCTATCTTACTAGAAAGAGTCACAGGTTTCGGAAACCAAGGGGCATTATCATCATTCAATTTTGGGGATTCTTTTGGCTGTGCTAGAATGCTAGCTAGTATTATAAGTAATCATAGTAACGATAGCTGTAGTTTTGTAGAACCCCCAGCCTGGAAGAGATACTTTAGTCTAATTAAACAACCAAAAGCTGATGCTATACAAGTTGCTTTAGATATTGTGCCAAATGCTGATGCTTTTTTAGTTAGCACTAGTACATCTAAGATAACAAAGGCACACCTAGAAGGTAGGGCAGATGCTATATTGATAGCTAAGTACAACTTTGATCGTAGGAAAGAGATAAGATTATGATTAAATTAACAATGCATGAAGCAGTTGCTATCCAGGAAGCCCTGGAGGCCGTAGAAATAGACCCTGTATTTGCTCCAGAGTTGTGTGAGATAGCCTTAGAAATCTTAGAACCAGCTATCCGTACAGAGTTTCTTACTAAACCAGACAAACTAGAGGTGTGTGATGGATAAAATGGGAAGAACACATTTAGTAATCCCGGATGCCCATGATCATCCTGGTATAGATCAGCGACGGTTTGATTGGCTTGGGCAGATTATTCTGGACATCAGGCCAGATGTTATTATATGTCTGGGGGACTTTGCAGATATGGAATCCCTGTGTTCTTATGATAAGGGGACAAAAGGGTATGAGGGCAGGCGGTATCAGCATGATATCAAATCAGCTAAAAAAGCTATGAAGAAGGTTATGAAACCTCTAAATGATTACAATAAAAAAGCTGAGGATAACCATAAGTCTAGGTATCGGCCTGAATTTCACCTATGTCTAGGTAACCATGAACATCGAATAAACAGGTGTGTAGACTTTGATCCAATTTTAGACGGTACTATTAGTACTGATGATCTAGCATATGATAAAGCAGGCTGGAAGGTGCATCCATTCTTAGATGAAGTAGTTATAGATGGTGTCACATATAGTCACTACTTTGCTTCGGGGGTCATGGGGCGCCCTATAAGTGGAGAGCATCCTGCTACTACCTTAATAAATAAACAACATCGCTCGTGTACGGCCGGGCATTCACATCTAGCAGACTGGTCACAGAGGAGGAGAGGTGATAAGCATATCATGGGATGTGTGGGAGGCTGCTTCTTCGAACACGATGAAGGTTACGTACCTACATCTGTAAATCAAATGTATTGGAGAGGTCTGATTATAAAGAGGAATGTTGTAGATGGGTGTTATGATCCAGAGTTCTATAGCATGAACAGCATTAAGAAAAAGTATTTAAAGTGAGGTTATCAAATGAAAATATTATACTTAGATACTACGCTAAAAAGATTCAAGAGACTTTTAGAGCGAGAAGTACCTGATAATAACGAAGTAGATTGTATTGTGGTATGTGAGGAAGAAGTTAGGGCGATGTGTAGGACAGTAGAGGGTAGAAATCTTTTTGGTATAGGAGTCTACAGTAGTGACCATCTCTTAACAGAGATAAGAAAAGACGTCATTGCTATTAACGGTATTCGGATTAAACTGTTATGATAATTATCTATGAGAGTACTACTCGTGAACTAATTCTAGAAAAAGTACAGGATGCTAAAAGGCATGGTAGTACCATAGACTATATAGAATTAGACGCAATAGATATACATAAGCTTTATTCAGAAGACAGTAGAACACATGGAACAGAATATATATTTAAGAGTATTAATGATTTAGCACGATGTATAAGGAGGAAGCAATACTGTATTCATGGAGTACTAATGCAGACTACTAAAGGTAATTATTTATGAAAGTAATCTATAAGAAAACAATACACCATAAGATATCAGACGAGATTGCGTTAGCTGCTATTAACGATAAGCGAATAGAGAAGATACTACTAACCCAAGAAGAAATTAAAGAGATGTTCCTGAAAGTTAAGGACAGGCGATTAACTACTTTGCAGGTGCAATCTTTAGAGGAGTTGATAGAAGAGATAAGAGTAGAAGACAAGAAAATATTTGGTATAACATTGGGCATACTACAGGAGACACATAGTGAAAGTAATCTATAAGAAAACAGTGTATGAAGAGATAGAAGACATAGCTGATAGTAATAAAGATAACGGTAAGCACATCAAAGAAATATTACTTACGGCTAGTGAAGCTAACGAGCTGTATATTAATCTACGTGATACTGTCTGGAGGTCTAAAGCATCTTTTATGACTAGTACGACTAGTACAACTTTTACAACTTTTCCATGCACACTGTTTGGCATCGTAATCAAATTAGAAAACAATATATAGGAAAAAGAATGATTAAAGAATTTGATTATAGGTGTACTATGTGTGGTCATGAAACTACCGAGCACTCCCATGAACGCACCTTAACAGGATCACAGTGTACTATTAAGGGCTGTGCAGGTTTGTTAGAGAATTACTATACAACTGCACCGCCTATTATCTTAAAGGGTAAAGGATGGCCCGGAAAAGACATAAGAAAAAATTCACCAATGCGAGGTACTAAGAGATGATACCATTAGAACCAATAACAGCCTTAGTAGGTTTAGGTATGGGCATGTGGTCTAAAGTAAAGCAGCAACAGAATGATACCTTGAATGCTGCTATCATGCGAGATAAGGTATATATGGATGATACTAAAGATGCTAGGAAGATGACTAGTCCAGGTATCCAGTACACGAGGAGGATCATAGCCTTTGCTATGGTAGGTACTTACTGTGCTATGCATCTAGGCATATCAGTACCAGAACTTCTAAACTTGACAAGTAGTGTAACGGTAGGGTACACTGAAGTGAAGCCAGGCTTTCTTTTCTTACCAGACAAAGAAGTGTTCAAGTGGCATGTAGTTGAGGGTTCAGCCATCACACCGGCATTCAACCATGCTGTGATGCTGTTACTAGGTTTCTATTTTGGAGCAGGTGGGAGCGGTAAGAGATGATTAGTTTATTAGTAGCAATGTTGTTATTACTTGGTACCCTCACAGTGGGGGTAGCTAGCCTAGTATTCTGTGTACACAAACAGTTATTATTGATTAGAGAAGTGCATCAAGGGCTATCGGTATCTATGTTACATATAGAGAGAAATCTAGCTGCTATCAGAATTTTTAAGTTAAACCAATTATGATTGGAGTAGCAACACGAGGGAGACCATTGACATTGGTTCATGCTACCCAGGTTGTTGTGGCAGCTAAGAGAACACGAAGACTAGTGGGGGGTATTAACTCTAAGAGCTTCTACAGGTGTCCCTATACCCGAGGTACCCACATATGGAGTGTGTGGAGTACTGCTTACAATAACCACAGAGCTAGTACAGATTTAATACTAACATCCTTAATAGAATCCGGTGTTAAATGTAATGAGGTAACAATGAAATGCAACTAATATATGACCAGATTGTTAGTGATTTGGTAGAAACAGTGCTTATAAGGATAGAACATAGATCTATAGATTATGAAGATAGGTTAGTAGGATTATACCTGGTTGAACATGAATTCTTTATCTTATACTATTCACCAGTTGGTGAGTATATGATACAGGTCACTCAATTAGATTCTATAGAACACCCTTTAGATATTCGGGAAAGCCTAAACTTAGGTTTAGTAACTATTTTTGATGTACCTGTTACTATAAATAAACAAGTTTTGAAGACGCATATAATATAACGGGAGTTTAATGTGATGAATAAAATAACCATTAGTGTAAGATTTGAGAGTGAATTCCCAAAACAGAATCAGAATACCCAGTTCACTCTCTTCGACGCGGCTATCATGCATATCGACTGTTGGGATGGCCCTATATATAATATGAGATATGCCCTAGAAAGAGCTTCAGACAGCATTAGATTGAATAGATGTGGTACTCCTGTACTCCCTCCAGAACCTTTAACAGACTTGGACAATTTAGAAGCTGACATTTTAGCATACGAGGATCAAGCAGTACTTAGGTATGACACTAGGGAACTAGCTCAGTTTCTTCTCAATGAAGGATATACTAGAGGTGAACCATTAGAAGAGCCTGAACTAACTTATCCAGACTAACAACCTAAGCCCGGATAACACCGGGCTTTCTATTTGTTATAGCTGAGCTTTGATATCCCTTACATCTGCTCTAATCTCTTCTAGTAGCCTCTGTTCATACTTACTACCTTCTTCCAGGGCACTAACCCGCCCCTCATTCTGGATCATGTAGCTACCTCCTCCAGTAACTGTAGTAACCGTTAACGCAGCTCCCGCAATCCAGGCCTTCATATCAGACATTATTCAGTTACCTCAGGTTCTGTAGGGATAACGGTAGTATCTCCTGAGTTAAAACCATTGCCCGATACCCAAGCATTCCAAGCAGCATCATAGTCAGTATTACCCTGTACGGTATGTGCATGACCCCTAACTAGCTGTCCGATAGCATTACTATACCTTAGATTTAAAGCCCTTACAGCACGCTGTACGTTGTTCTCATTAGCTACCGAAGACTTAGCCTTAAATATTAACCTACCGTCGACTGCACTATGGGACACAGTTACTAGCTCATACAGAAAAGGCTGACTACTTGCGGATGGCCTAGTTGTAAAGCTATCAGCTGAAGGGCCTGCAGGCAGTGACAGGTTATAGGATACGGGGTCCACTGAGACCCCCACAGAGATAGATGCACCCAAATCTGTAGTCATTTGTGCCTGAGCAGCCTTCTCAAACCTTGGTAAACCAGCTGCAAAGTTGTCTGCTACGCCTACTTGAGTAGATAACATCTTTAAACTATCGGGGTTTGCCACTACCTCTAGCATAGTTAGGTACGAACTAGCGTCTACTTTATTAGGTGAAGTTCTGAACACGTTAGTGGTAGCTGTCAAGCTGTTTCCTATAGCCTGTCTGTGCTTAGGATCAGTCATATTGGTAGTTAAGGTGCCAGCTATTTCTTTGAAGTAGTTGACTTTGGTTTCACCTCTACCTTGTTCCAAGACGGATACCCCTGGATTAGCCTGAGGATCTGCCACACCCCGTGCTATCGCAGCTAAAGGCGTCGTGATAGAAGCCTGATATGAGTTACGTGTTTGGGCACTAATGAATGAATTAGGGAGATTCTTCATAAACTGCATTTGGGTTAGGAACGGGGCCATTTCAGGCATCTCCCACAGACCTAGCATAGCAGCATCCTGAGTAAACTTTAGGGAACGGGCAGTACTTTCAGAGTCCCGTTTGCCATTGACAACTTCTAATGCCCTATCATACATATCAAATACATGCTTGTGGTGACCCTCAGCTTCTGTAAAGGTAGCTGGATAGGTATCAGCTAATGTTGCCCGAAATGTATCCTTCTCATTATTTAGCTTATCTATCAAAGCCACTTTCTCATCCCCAGTGGCTGTAGCAAAATTAAAATTTGAGAGTTCTTCAGCAATCAGCATTCTATTCTGTACTGTTCTACCTGATATACTACCTATCATCAAGTCTCTTTCGACTGAGATACGTTGTGTTTTATCTAAATCAAGCCTAGACTGTAAAGCCTCCACCTGAATGTTGTTCTCCTGCGTTACTCTAAGGGCTGCCTGGAACGGTTGGTACTGCCTTAATTTTTCTTCTGTAGACAGAGTAACATCAATACCATTAGCAGCTGCCACCTTGTTTGCAAAGTCTGTAACAGCCTGCTTTGATTCTTTTTCGGCTTCAGCCCTAGATTGTTCTACTTGTTGTAGAGTTTCTAATGGTGAGCTACCTGTCTGCTGTTTGAAAAATTTACGTAGTTCGGGGGCTAGCTCAGGGGATTCAGCCTTTAGCATACGGAAGTCTGCCAATCTCTGTAAGGATATAGCTGAGGCACTAACCTCCTGTTCTTCTAGAACGTTTAGCCTATCAGATAGGGAAGACGCTCTGTTGAGGACAGCCTTCTGCGAGGGGCTAAATACAATATCACCTTCCTGTTTATCACCTACTACAGATAGCGCATCCCTGGATAACCTAACAGTTTGTTCTGCATTTAACAGGGTATCCTCAAACCTATTCAAAAGAGCTGTGTTATCCTTAGGTTTCTCTTTTAGTAAGCTAGATACCCCTCGGCCTATAACTGAGATAAAGTCGGCAGCTGAAGTATCTACTACAGTACTAACAGGTGAGCTAGCAAATCCGATATCACTAAGCTTTTTATTACCATCAAATGACATTAGTTACTATCTCCTTCTACAACTTGCTGTGAATCTAACATATTATCTATCCATTTTAAGACTTCTTGTTTACCATCAAAGTCTGGCATATTCTTTATTCTAGTGGTAGCCCTGCCTTCTAAGTTGCCTAGCGAGCCTCTAGCCAAGAATTTGTAGAGAAGAGAAGTTAGCATCACCTCACCACCTTCGTTGAATTGGCTAAACATCTTGTTCTGTGCAACTTCCATTACCCTATTATATTCAGCCTCATCTAATGAAAACTTTAACATAGTGTGTTCCTGGGTGAGGAGCTTCTGAAATGTTTCTTCATTCATATCTCCACCGTGTAGCTGCCGTGTGAACTTAAGTAGTCTCTTATACAGAATGGTACCTGTTTCGGTTAATTGAGTATCTGGTGACTTCTCTAACTCGGCATCTCGTCCTAGTAGTCTGAAGATTTCTTCCTGAACAGCCACTTCCTTCTTACTCCTGACACCAAACAACTGCTTGGCTAGTATCTCACCTGCCGAAGCCCTCACTGTTGGGTTACCAGTCTTCGTAGCAAATGCACCTGTGGCTCTAGCTGCCTTACCCTTCATCCAATTACTATATACAGGAGCTAAGGTAAGCGCTTCATTAAAGATGATGACAGCCTTGTGAGGAGTAACCTCATCGGGGATATCAATACTACTGCCTAACACTAGGTTAGAAAACTTGACAGCCTCAACCACCTCAGCTAATGCGGAGAACCCTGCTGGTGTTATCTGCCTGTAGTCAGGTTGATTCATCATTAATGCATCTACTATTTCTGGCAAGACCTTCGCTATAGGGGTTGCTTTCGGGCCACCGGAGAACGGGCCAAATGAAGAAGAAAATTCTAAGGTGGTATCTTCCCCCTCCACATCAACTGAATGAAATAGAGCACTTAGTGTTGTACCAGCTATACCTTCTTCAATAGCACTATTAACCTCCTCTGGTAGAACCACGCCTAGTGAATCTCTAAAAGAACTCCATGTAGCATTAAGCCCATATCCACCTGTCCCGTAGATGCCAGCTTGCAATAAGGCAATTCTAAGCCTTTCCTTATTGGTGAATGCCTTATTACTTAACTTACCTAGACCTAGAAACTTTGTATCTGGTATAAGGACTTGTAGCGACTTAGCTGCATGACTCATAAACTGGAACATGACACCAGCGGTACCCTTCTGCCATGCGAGAGTACCAGCTCTATTCATGTTAAAGGTCACTTCCCTAGTTTCTCCTCCAATCACAGCCAAGTTATCATCATCCAGCCAGTTCTTACCAGGATTGTTTAGTATCCATTTGTTTCTAACAGCTAGAAAGGCAGCTGAAAGGTTAACATACTCCCCTGCATCAAAGCCTATGGTACGGGATAACCTAGCTACACCTCTAGCCCCATTTAGTAAATGTTTACCACCTCTTAGAAGTGAGTTTTCATCTATCGCAGACCGAGAATCCAGTGATAACATGTTAATAAAGCTATGAGAGTCCAGATCATCGGGTATGCCAGACCTACGGAAACCCCCTATAAGATCTGTGTACTCTTTGATAGACATTCCCATACCTTTAGCAGCTGTAGGGGCTAGAAGCTTCCACACTTTAGGGTTATCTATTGCCCCCATACCCATGGTAAGCCCCGTCCAGTCTCTAACCCCCTTACCTGATGAAAAATACTTACCTCCATGCTCTAGCCCTAGCATAACAGTGGCCTGTTGTGACTGTAGGAACAGTTGCCTAGCTGGTGACAGAACGATGAAGCGTAGAAATGCGAGGCTTTTGAGTCCATCCAGTACGTTACGGTCTCTTCCTCGTAATACCCCCTCTGCGGCAGCCTCCCTAGCTCTGATGAACCTTCCATCTCCTGCGCCTGCTAGCTTCTCTGCTACCCATACACTCAAACTTCTCCCATATCTCCTCATTACTGTATTGTCCACACCAGATACCATAGCAATATGGTCTCTTAAGGCTGTAGCATCCCTGTGAGCGGCCTTCTCTGGGAGAGAGGCGTTAGGGCCCAGTGGTAGCTTACCATCTAGTGGCATACGTTTGCTGCCCTCTTCACCTATCCCAAACTGGCTACCCCACTTCTTTTCCCACCGAGCTGTCTGGCTGTCTAGGAAGTCGTCCATTCCTACATGTCGGGCTGCTGATAGGCGAGCAGCTTCGATAGCTTCAATGACACTAGACAGCCCCCTGTGGCCGCTGATGTTCTCAATCTCATTACCTCTTTTGCTGAAGTAAAGCTGCCCTTTGTCCCTGTAGAAGTCATAGCTAGCTTGGTTAGCATAGTCAATATCATTTAGTTCTCTAGCCTCTACTACCCCATACTCAGAACCCTCATCGGCATTCTGGTTTAGTCGCCTAGCTGCACGTAGAGCTTCCCCTGAATTACTAGCCATCTTAGTGGTAACTAGGATTTCCCCCGCTACAAGAGATTGACCATTAAATGTACTACCTGGCCTAGGTGTTATCAGCTCACCATTCTTCTTAACACCAGTCATTTTCTTCTTGATAATATGAGTAGTGTCATATATGGTAGTAATGTAACCATCTCTTTTATTTAGTACATACTCTGGTAAGTTACCATAGTTGGTCTTGTCCTTATTACTAATTACTACAAGGTCAGTAATGTCATTGTCAACTATTTCATCTCCAGCCATTCTTGCTAACGAACCGCCTTCTTCATAGATAGCTTCTACTTGTTGAGTATCTAGGAATCTCATGTTCTCAGTTAGTGGATCCAGGGCATGTGTTTCAGTGAGTGCTTCGTCCAGAGATAGCGGCCGGGCTATACGCTCCCATCCTGTAGTAGTATTGATAACAGACTTCATACCTTTCCTGGCTAGCGTGGACTTAAGTTTGTTATTCTGGATATCATAGACTCTATCCTGATGTGTTTTTACAGAGTTGTAAGCTTTGACTAACGTCTTGTCACCATCAAATCTAGATGCTAATTCATCCTGTGAGAACCACTTACCTACTTGAGATGTCTGGGTGTCAACATGTGCCCCTCCCTCATCTAGTAAGGCCAGCACTTTAGCCTTACTAGTAGATGCTAGACTATTAAAAGGTTTCATAACACGGGTTAGCTGTTTAGCTGCAAAGGAAGTCTGTAGTGCTGCTACATTACCTGACTGACCTATCCACCTAGAAAATACAGATGACTTGTCTAAGTACTTAGCTAGAGGCCCTGTCACTCCTATCACTACATCTGTTAGCTCGCCGCCAATAACATCATCAGGGTTGTATATGTGCTTCTGTTCTATTTGTAGGTAGTACTCACCCTGGCCCCCTGCTCTAGCTGTTGCTAAATCTTCTTCTACTAGCTCACCTTTATCATAATCTCTTCTTAGGATAGTGACTTTAGCATCAGGTAGTTCTAAGGCTACATCTGCTGTACCATCTAAGGCATCATCTGCAGATGCAAACCCGTAGTCTTCTGACTGGCCTAGAACTGTACGAACATTGAAGCCCCCTGGGATACTTTCTACTCGGGTCTTGCTAAGCAACTCTCTAAAGGTACTCTTCTCAATTTCTTCTATTCTGCTTAGTTCTCTATCGGCAGCATTGTATCTCTCAAATGGGGTGTAGTTTACAGTGTGTCCTTCCACCCCCACATTTCTTTCTAATGCTTCACTACCAATATTTCTATTCAGGTCTGGGCCTACCGGTACGGAGTCCAATGAATGCTTAGGCATCGCCCACGTATTTAATATTTCAGATTTAGTGGTACCCATAGATGTAGATACTTCGTCCGCTTCAGACTTCAAGGCACCTGTTAACAGCTCATCTGCATTTATAGGGGCGGTAGAAGCTATATTATTAGCTACAGAACCCTTCTTAACTTTCTGTACCACGTTCTTTACAAGGAGGCCAGCAGCACCTAACACAGGGACGAGGTCTAATACACCTACTGCATTGATTAACCATCTATCAAATTCAATAGCAGCATCGTCTGGATTTATATCCCCCAGAAATGTTTCCATGATATCCCACGCTTCGAAGTCGTTAGCAAATCCTATGTTCGCTACATCTCTGATTACAGGCAGAAGTTTCTTTGCCATCATTACCCTATCTTCAGGAGATGCATCTTTAAATTCTACCTTCCATAACTTTAATGCTTCACCTGGAGTTATGTTATAGAAAGCCGAAGCCTTTCCAGGAATTACTTCTTCAACTATCTGGGCAATCTTGACTCCAAATCCAGGTGCTAATGCTGATACAATAAAGTCGGTGCCTACACTGGCCACACTATCATTAAATTCTAAGGCAAACTCTAATTTAATATCCTCAATTTCTTGATTCGCTAGGTTAATTCTAGCCATATTATTCACGGTATTGTTCTGGGTAGAAGATTCAGATGGGGTATTTGTAATTGCCCCTAGAGATTGTTGACGTATAAATACTTCTTGTAGTGTTAGTGGGCGTCTATCCTTAATGTCCTGGTCTAGATTTCTAAGCATAACTGCCTTGTCATCTATACCTAATCCATCATTTGTAACAATACTACTGACGATAACTGCATCATCCTCAGCCAATTCATTCTGGGTTAATGCTGTGAATCGTTCAATGTCTTCACTCATACCTCTATTAACAAGTTCAGATTTTACACGTCTGAAGTCGCCAACTATGTCGGCGTTATTCATTATTGCCGACATGGCAGCCTGTTTAGAGGCGAATGCGTCGTCTACACCGACACGTTTCTTCTCTTCTACACCTGATGTAAATAGTGTAGTATCTTCTTCTAGTGCCCCAGAAAGTAATTCACTGAGTTCAGTCATTGTTACTCTCCAGTTGGGTAGCTATGTTACTAGCACCACTGAATAGTGCCCCTAAGGTAGCTCCTCTCTGCACCGCACGACCAGCCCTGTCAGTAAATCTATTACGTTCAGCTTCTATTCTTTCTAGCTGATTAGAGAAGCCAGCGTTAGCAGCAAACTGTGAACCTATAGAACCTACCACTCCAGATACAGCAGAGCTACCGGCTATTCCAGAATTACCGGCCTGGGCTAGAGTAGAAGCTTCTAGTCGCCGCCTCTCTGCTAACTGTTTTTTTCGTGCCCTTACATTCTGTATGTCGGCGGCCCTCCGCTCTACTCGTCTCGCCCTACGTGTAGCCTTCTTAGCCTTTCTTTGTTGCGTTATCTGGGTGCCAGTACTAACTGCTGCCAATATAAAAGGTGCTGCCGCTGCCATTATTGTTCTCCGATTATAATACTATAACTATTTTCAGTATGGGTATAACCCAATGCTACTAACAATCTTTCATAGCCATTGTTTGGCCTACTATTAGATAGGTGGATAGTTACACCCATACCTTTCAAGGTTTCTAATACTGTTAATAGAAGTTTAGTAACAACCCTGCCTCGCCGGTACTTACTTACAATAAAGAGTAAGTCTTTTATCGCAGTCTTATTATTACTGTAGTGCATGTGTCTAAAAATGAAGTCGATAGAGTATCCTATTAGGGTATGATCATCTCTCACTGTAACCACTAGCAATCCATCATTACTATCTAGATGTAAGTAACCTGTATAGTCAGGTGCAAAAGTTACCTTATCCTTAAAGAAGCCAGATTCTTCCCAGTGCAAGTCAACAAGCTTCTTAATATCTTCTAAACAATCTTCTAATTTTTCTATCTGGTATGTAATCATGCTGTTGTCTCTACTTCATAGGGTACAGAGATACCAATCATCTGAAAGTCTATACCCTCCTGTGAATCAAACCTGAGAGCTAGTGCCTTTCCCTTCCCCCTTACCTTGTTCTTAGTCCACACTACAGAGACACCGTTATCGAATGTATCATTAGCATCTACAGGTATATAGACTCTCCGGTGTCGATACACTTCCCTCTGGGTAGAGAACTTACCCCCTTCATCTGTTACACTCCAATCCCATTTTCCAGTCATCATGCAGCTACTAGTATTATCAGGTGTAAGGACACCACCCCCAATATCTGTAAAACCGTCCTCTGTCTTATTTAGATAACAGAATACATATTGAGACCTCTTATCTAGTATAGGGCCTCCAAGGTGGTCATCCCATGTGGTGAAATTACTGAGATAGTTAGTAGCTCCTTGGCCACCTATTATTACATCTCTGAAGTCTACCCTACGGAACTCACCCCATGATGCTCTGTGAAGAGTATTGGCGTCCCTATAGTGATACAATAAAGGTTTAACTTCATCCTCAAAACCAAGTTCATTAGGATTCTGTGTGAACCCAGATATAAATCCTCCAAACACATCAAGATTTGTACTACTCCTGCTAAATGTATAAGGAAAGAACGCTACTTCTTTCAAGTTCAAAACCAGTATTCTGGTATTATGATCTGATCCGTAGCCTACTGTATCAGCATATGACCAGAATACTCTTTCATTTAATTGGTCATAGAAACCTTTAGCACTTATCTTATCTCCAGCACTAAAGGAATTGTAGAACGTTCTGATAGTTTGTTCACTAACATTGCTAGTACTGTAGTTACCAATACTATCCTGTGATACAGCAAAGATACCAGAATGACTCCAGTACATGAGGGCCGTCTGTGTCTCCACTACTGATGCAATAGAGACACAGCCCTTGTTAGATATCTTATCTAGGGAGAAGTTAGATGCAGAGAAACCCGTTTCTAAACCGCCTCTAACAACCCAAACACCATTAGTCGCAAATACAAATAGACCACTTCCAAATGCATGACTCCCCAATATCTCTTCAGCTTCTAATATTGGTATAACTATCCCGTCAGTATCTAGCAGCTCATTACCAATCTCAGCCGTAGGATCATTTAGCTGATAGAATCTCCCTAGAGAACCATTGTTTACAATCACACTGTCTATATCTGTGATCTGTTGCGATATTAGAAGGTTATTACTAGGCTGGCCTATTCTATTAGGATCAGAACCACAGAGGCAATACCTATTAGAGAACACTGTACCATCATTCTGAAACTCTGCGCTGTTACCATTAGGAACTGCTAATCCTGATACTAATTGTCTGGTGTTGATTGCATTAGTTGAGATAATGAAATGCCCACGTGGTGCCAACGAAGTACCGAAATCTACCTTGTCTAACTCCTCTGCGGAAAAGTCACCATTGCTATCTTTGCCTGCTGATGGAATCTGTGCATTACTGGGATATCTACCACCGAATACTATTGGTACACCACTAGGTACGGGTATCGTACCTATTGCAGGGCCACCTATATAATTGATTATCCTCTGTTGTGACCAGCCCTGATTCTGTAGGTTGTAGTCATGCAGAGAGTGTATTGTACCAACTGGTACTGAAGTCACTTGCCCTCCAGTGCCCCATCCCGTTAATATTTCCCCATTTATAAATAACCCTGTTGATTCTATAAAAAAGCAATGAAGGGGGTCACCACCAAAGACTTTGATAAATCCCGCAAAGACAGCTGTAGCCCCCGAGGATACACCCGTAATAGTAGTACCTACGGGCGGTTCAACCGTATTAGAAAAGATATTAAAGTTCTGTGTAAGAGGCTTATCATCTATAGCAAATCCATCATCTATACCCGCAAAGTCTCTAATTTGTGGAAACACATTCCCACTAAAACTGATCGTATCTGTTAACTCATTGTATATTAGAATTCTATCTCTAATAACAAATGTGCCCCTGACTGCCGTACCATAATAAGCTGAATCATTTGGCATTGTTGGTATCGAAGCAGTGAACTTTAAATTGTCTGATATCTTACCATCTACCTTATCCCATACAGTTAATGAATTACCCTGGAAGGACACCACAAAGTTCTTCACAGAGGAGCCGCCAGGCGCTGGCCACTCGAAAACATTTACTACAAAATTGTTAGTATCTGTGCCAAATACAGAAGACTCAGGTGAGATAACTGATTCCTTAGCTAACCCTTTTCGTCTACGGATACCCCCCTCTACACCTACTTCACAGTTTACCATATCTCTAACTGAATCATTTGGTGCATTGAATGGGTTACCTTCAGTGACTAGCCCTTTCATGAATCCGTTGTAGTTTTTTACTGTAGTAGTTACAGGCATGTTTTAACCGATACGCTCTTTGTATACAGCCATAGCACTCTCGGCTAGTGCTTCATCTGTGTACACCCCTTGTAATTCAGCCGGGGGAGTACCACCTTCGGTATAGTAAATAGAATACATACCATACATATTCTTCCTTAACTGAAAGGACAGTTCACGTTTAGGTTTACCTGATACTGATATATTAGCTACAGTATTCTTAGTACTATCATCTTTAAATTTATTCTTGGTCACTATCTTCTCCCGTAGTTGATACGTTTTATACTAGGTTCTGCTCTCCTAGCCACTCGTCTCATACGAGACTTACCCTCTCTACTATCCTCTATTGCGTGCCTCTTGAACTTCTCAGCCAGATCTTCATTAGCCACCTGTTTACATCTAGCCAATAAAGTTGGAAACATTTTACCTGGCAGATCAGGTATGAATGTATCGGTATCACTCCAAGTAGGTGCTCTTAATATCTTAGCAATTGATTTACTCTGTTGTAGGGTGGTATCCTCTGTTGATATATAAGAATCAAATATCAGTATGTCATCATCAAATGATGTGTAGAACTCCGGGCGCTTATCAGTGTTAGTGTATATAGGTATACCTTCTGATGTTAGAAAGGTAGACACTTCAGAGTTAGACGTACTCCTTGAATGCACCCTATCTAAAAAATCCTCAGGTTCTAACCATATTAGGGTAGACCACTTTTCATCCGTTGTACCTGTTTCTCTAGTACGATACCTGACCTCATATACTTCCGAAACTGTGTCAGGTATCCTCATAAAGTTTGGTCTGTTAATGTCACCCAATCCTGTGAGTTGAGATACTGTCTTCAGATGAGGCCAATCCTCTTTAGTAATTAGTGCCTCGTATACATCTCTAATAATCTGAAGCACTTGTTCTGATTCTTCTGTCTCAGAGATAGTGGATACTAACTCACTATCCATGGAATTCTGCACGCTGTTTACTAGCTGTAATAGGGACATTTTATTCATAAGTTTAGGGGCACTTAGTGCCCCTCTCCTATTTAGAGGTAGCGGCTTGTCAGTTGCTCAATGTACTTGATTACCATAACAGCCTCGCCTACGGCCGTAACATCCCCCACATCCCAAGCAGCGATAGGCCTCACATCTACAGCCCCCACTGGTCCTTCAATTAGGGCACCATCACCCGCATCCCAGTTACCTGCGGTAAGGTTTGCAATGTCACCTACCCCCAGGGCTGTGATAAGCCCATCAGCGGCCCCTGTCAGACCGGCTGTGATGGATACCGCTGTAGTAGCAGCAAAGGCCGTACCCACATTGATAGCCGCATAGTGAATGTAAGAACCGGCCGGGATTACCCAGTCACTTTCATCCCCTACATTCTGGGGAAGGATTAGTGAAGTGTTCCCAGCTACCGTACGTAGAGGAATAACCATCACCTTTTCTAAGCCATCATATACTGTAGACTGTAGATCTTTGTCGGAAGTACGGGGACCAAAGTGTACCCTTGATCCTGATAATTGTTCAGTAGTCATTTATAACTCCTAGTATGCTGTACGGTTAGAGAGAAGAACACCCAGTGTCTGTAAGCGTTGTACACCAAAGCCCCAACGACCTGACGTATAGAATTCATCACGTCTTTTAGCAACATTACGTTCACCCTCGAATCTAATCTGACGCCTCCACGCGCCCATTAGAGGTGTGGTCATATCATCTACTATACACATAGCAACATTTGCAACACCACTTGTTACAGTGGCACTAGATGAAGGTGCAGGGACAGTAATGATAGATGTATCCACAGTCTCGTTGTTCACTTCCTGTAAACGGTTAGACACCATAATATCAAACCCATAGATATTCTTAATAAATTTCATCTGCTTAGCCAATCCTGATTCAATGATACCCTCGAACTGTGGATTGTTAGACACGTTCACAAGGTTTGTCAAGCTATTGAATGATGCTTCTACCGTGCCATCTACGATAAGTATGCGCCCATCATCTGGTACTTCTGCCTTATCAAATGCTAGCTTCAGGTAGATAAGATCTTGTAGATCCATAATCTGGTTCACGCCAGACGCAACAAAGCGGTGAGCGTACCCGTTGATAGCATTTGCGTCGGCTGCCACCTGTGCAGATGGCCCTGTAGCTAATAGGTTGGTCTCATAGCGTTTCTTAATAGCCCGTGCATGTTTAGGTACAATAGCTGCATCGAACTCAGCTGCCTGATATGAATTCTCTTTAAACTCATCGGTCAATGAACTACCAGCACCTACATGCTCAGTAATGTTTAGGGTAACAGTCCCTGTATCCAGTGCATCTACTGGCGTATCTTCATCCTCTGTTAGATCACGAAGAATAACATCACCAAATGTTGGGATATTTAGTGTTGTACCATCTGCGAAGTCTGTTACGTCCCGGTGTAAACCCTCCGGTAACAAACCATCTTCAATAATATCCAGGATTAAATCTGAATACACTTCAGCCCGAACTAGAGCTGTAGTGTTTGATGTAGTATTTCCAGCCATTCTTATTTACCTCTATTTAGAAATTGTATTAGTTTTTTCCAGCATCCTGCGCTGTATCTCACGGGATCTATCTACGGCCTTAGCACGCATGAAAGATTTCCCCCCCAGACCATCATCGGTTGGTGGAGTAACTAACAGATTGGTGTTAATATCCTTACTCATTGGCTCTGAATTTTTAGGTAACTTGTCTAATGGTATGAAGAGTTTAGACCATATTGTCGTGTTTGTCTCCGCCATACGGTTTACTTCATCCATAGACATATTAAGTGATTTAGCTTTAGTAGCAATTTCTGCCTCATAACTATCACCATATACCTGTTTAGCAATCTCTTCAGCCTTAGCAACGTTACTAGCTGCCTGTACTGCTACTGAAGCCTGCATGTTCTCAGCCTTAATTTCTTCCTTGATTTCCTTCTTCACCTCTGACCAATTTTCTGTACTACCTGAGGTGTCCCCTTCAGGGTTCTGCGAATCTTGTTTCCTGAGATGTTCTAACACATCTTCAACCTTAGCCCCTGAATTAGCGGTAGCTTCAAGAGCGGTATTCTGCTCCCTGAGACTCGCATTCTCTGCTTCGATTGTAGATATATGTGCCTGTGCATTACCTAGATGTTTAACTACATCATCTTGGGTATGATATGCACGCTCTCCTACTACTAAGAACGGGGACTTGTCACCACCACTCTTATCATTTGATACGTCTACCTTAGTTGTACCATCATCATGGTTACTGTCTTTACCTTTGTCAGGTTCTACATCACCAAAAGCCATATTATAATTCCTCATCTATTGTGTTAGTTGGTAATAGTTTTAGCATCCTTCTAAGACCACGCCTGTAGCCTTTAAAATCTGCCTGCTTTAAATCCCACCGGTACACTCTTTCATACCAATGTGGGTGCTCCTCCTCTTCTATAACTCTGTTTATCTCTCCCTGTATTATCTCTCTCATCTCTGTTAACAGATAGATATTTGATCTGTATAGAGAAGTTATCTCTGCCTTCTCCTCTGTTGTCTTACCGGATAACAATTTTTGAGGTATCTTTATAGTACTCAAGACTCACCTTCCTCGATAATTCTACCAATATCCTCTTCTTCAGACACACCTGCCGCCAACTCATTATTAAATTCCTGGTTAGCTGCGGCTGCTAATCTCTCACTCTGTAACCTCTCTGCTATTCTAATATAGGGTTGCACTAACTCAGTGTCATCAAACTCCATAAGCTCTTGCCACATCTTAGCTAACCGCACACTAGGGACATGGTTAGCAACCTCTGGGTCAGCCTGTAACATCTGTTGAAAGGATCTTAGGTTCTGGGCTACTTGTGCCTGCTTGGCAAAGTGTCTAGCACCAATAGCCTTTATAGTACCATTAGCCGTAAGATCTTCTTTCTTTATCGTCTGGAATACTTTACTACCATCATCTTCATTGTCTAATCTAATTATATCCCCTGAGGTAGGCACATTGATCTTAGCTACTTCTATCTCAGCATTCAGCATATCTTCCAGGATACCTACTTCAAAGCTAGTCATCTTATGCTGGAATATCCTCCCTCTGGCATTAGATAGCTCTGCGAATTCAAACTTCGTCTTCTCCCCCGGTGTCCTAACGCCAGCTGCTTCTCTTGGGGAACCTGCGTATAGTTCCATCTTTTCTTCTGTTTCTCTAATCTGAAAGTCTGCATTTAAAACCGTTGTATCGGGTGCTAAATTCCTAACATCACCATCTGATGCCACATAGTAAGTACGCGCCCCTGTCTGGTCTGTTTCTACTTCCTCAATATCCCCTCTAATAACTCTATCAGGATTCAACATCATATCGAATGCATCCGCTCTGGCATTCTCAAGGTGATTAATCTTGTACTGCATACCTATTAGGTTCTCTAATGGCCCCATAGCGTATATATTATTTATTCTGGTTCTCCATCCTGCGTGGAATATCATAGGCTTACCCTGCCATGTTTCAACAGGTTGTTTTCTAATTACCCACCTTCTATCTACTACTGTAATTACATGGTTCTTCAAGAGGGTATCTGTATGAAGATCATAAATATCTCCATAAAAATCGAGTACCTCAACATAACCCGACTTAACGTAGTCTCTGAAGGTGCCAAAACCATCTAGTCCCATCTGTTCAGTTTTGTCCATCTCTTCATCAGAAAGACCCAGAGCTACCATACGAACTTTCTTTACTTTCTCAAAAGCATCTACTAGGTATGCTTGTGACGGGTCATCTTCGATAGCAATAGCAAGAGAACCCAGTGTCTTTACACTTCGTATAATCTTTGGAGATTCCTTAAATGATGAAGACATAGGATTGAAAGTAATATCATTAGGATCTATCCTATATGGCATTGGCCCACGATAACCTTGAATTACTTCCCCAGTAGTAGGATCCGTGTGCTTTTCATTTCTATAGGTAACTCCTGCAAAACAATTTCCTTGATCTGTCCAGTCATCTATTAGTGACAGTATCGTAGATCTAAAACCATTCTGCCTGTGTTTGGTTACGAGATAACTCTCAATTCTACTCCTGGTTTCCTTTGTTACAGCGGCTGTGTCTTCACCTTCTAACATGAAAAACTTTGGTTTAGGGAGAAGTCCTGAAGCATAGTTAGCTTTTAAGTTATCACTGATCTGGGTTATCTTAGGTATATTAGTACTGTGTAAGTGACCATTAGCATTGTTAGAAGTTGTTTTAGTATCCGTTGCATATAGATACTGTAAAACTTCCGCAACTGAATCTCTGTGCTGGGAACTAGCAGACCGCCATGATACCCATAAATCAGATATCTCTGATGCCATCTGCTCCTTACTACCTAATAAATTTTCAAAGTCTACCGAATTTAAACTCATTATCTTGCCCTTCTACCACCACCAAATCTACTAGATGGGGTTGTTAGTGAGGAAAGACTTCTTCCTGATTTAGACTTTCGTCTACCTGGCATCTTGGCGTTCTCTAGTGCAATAGCAAATGCATCCTTCAAGTCGTCATGTGGTGGTTTAGCTGACACCACTTCAGTTTCTAGTTCAGCTGTAAGCCCCCCTTTCTTATGAAAGATTACACCCATCTTATACTTAGGTTCTAAGATAGCTGCTATCCTTTCTTCCTTAGCTCCATCAGCTTTAGTTTGTACTCTAGCTTCAGTTGCTAGGCTCTGTCCATTCTTTCTAATCCTAGTATCTATTTCCTTCTTGATTAGCTTACCTGCACTATTAGTTTCTATCTTCAAGAATCTAAATCCCCACTTCAACTGCAGGTTAACTATCTCACTGTAGTACTTATCATACTTATCTGTTTGAAACTTCTTCATATCTAGCACATAGATAAATCCATCTTCATCTAAACCTATTACTATGATAGCAGTGAAATCAGCTCGCTTAGCGTTCTTATCTAACTTATCTGTCCAGGCACAATCCATTCCTGCAAATAGAGATAAACGTTTACCATTGTAAGTCCAGTTGAATCCATCTTTTGTTAGGTATGCAGGATTGTAGTATTGAAACAAAAGTGCATCTACCCGGACAGCACCTCCCATGTTTGGGTTGTTATAGTACTGAGAATAAAACCTATCAGAGTAACCTTGAGACTGGTATTCTATTCTCTTCTTAGCTAACACTTCAGGGTCAAACCCAAAGCCTTCCCCTGTATGTGGACTCTGAATCCTAGGCCATAGAAACTCTCCAATACCTTGTTCACTGTTTTCAACTTCTCTCTTGAATATTCTCCATAATGGTTTGACCCCATCAAATACTTTATTCTCTCTGTCCCATATAGGTACTTCAGCCTCTATAAAAGAATTCCATACATCTCTTTCATCGTAAATCGTTCCAACTGCTTTAGTCTTAGATGTAGTACTCTTGATAGAAGAGAAGTCAGCCACACATGCTGCCACCTCAGCTCTACCCGATGCCGTATATGCATTCTTAGGTACAACAATGTCATCCATCAACAACAGGCTGCAATGAAGCCCAGTAGCACTAGACTTAATAGTCTTAATCACAAGTGTATAATCTCTTATACCTCTAGCTGTACGGGAGGGATGGTCTACATTAATAGCAAAGGCCGACCACTTGTCTCTATCACCTTCTCTCTTATTAACTATATCTGGCCATAGCAATCTAAGTTCTTCACTAGTTAACATTTTCTTAATTGAATACATCTGTACTGTAGCTAGATCATCACCAGCTGTTAGATACACTATAGTACACCATGGCTCTCTAACAATCTGCCAAGCTGCATACACCGCAAGACAATGACTCTTTAGATGATCACGAGGTAAAAGAAATAACTGGTACTCATCATTTTCCTGCATTGCATCGAAGACTTCCTTATGGATATCCCCATACATATATTGGGGATTTATATACTTAGCAAACTCAAAGAGGTTATCCTCATAGAATTCAGCAAGCTCAGCCTTCTGTTGTTTAATTGTACTCAAGTGGTTACTATCTTAGCTTTGTGTAGTAATGATAATCGACTACTACCCTCAGTAGTTCTTTTATCTTTCTTAGCAACATCCTTTACTTTTTTAGGTGTAGATACATCAAATAGCTTACGTGCTGCGCTGATCTCACCTACCTCAGATAGCAATGTCTTCTTAGCTGCACTAGCATCTCTAGCTAACATATCCAGTCTCCAAGATTCTAAACCATCAAATCTATCTGTACCTTTTAGAAACCAATCTAGTAGGCAAAGCTTTCGCCAGTGTCTCATACTTCCTACCATCTTCATAGCTGCATCATATTCATCATTACTATTCATATAAATCTGGTAAGCACTTGGGTAGTTTCCTTTAGCTACATCGCTCATAGTATATACAGGAATCATAGTCTTGGCTGAAGACTTTACTATAGTATCTACAAACAAGGAAGAAGTCCGTTTAGCCCCTCTAACATCTAGTAACTCTACGTTACTTCTACCTTCCTCTGTAAATCCCTCGAATGTTTTATAGTCAAATGTCATAGTATATAGTCTATATAAATATAGCCCCTGTTCATAGCCGGATTGTTAAAGGTTGGTTGGTCAAAAATACCACCTGGTAACCTCTGTAAAACAACTTCGCTAAGTGTTACTACAACAGGATTCTGTGTGAAGGGATCCTCTACCGGGAAAGCAAGCAACTGATTACTTGTGTCGTTAGTTATCATAACAGATATTTTTTCAATGGAAGAAAAAGGTAATCCATGATTAATGATAACTCCTGATACTGCATCCATATCCCAGCTACCAATAGGAATCTTAACCTGACTAACTAACCTCTGACCATTATAGGAAGGTAAACCAAAGCCTACTCCACTTCTAATAGAAGAGCTCATGATGGTATTAACATTACTTTCAGATGCTACCGCTACAAACAATCCATTACCTTCCGCAACTGCTACCCAATTTGAATCCGAACTGCTCTCTTTTGTTGACCACTCTATACCAATAGTCGACGTCATTACCCGGTTTCCAGTGCCTGTGTTGGCTACCGCTACAAACAAACCATTTCCAAACGTAATAGCCCTCCAGTCTAAGTCTGCTGCACTTGATCGGGCTACCCAGTTGACTCCATCTATTGACGTGACAACTCTGTCACCGGTACCTCCAGTAGCTACTGCTACAAAGATGTCATTACCAAATGCTACTGCTTCAAGTCTATTAGATGTAGGGTTAATATGTGTCGTCCAGAATATTCCATCAGGAGACCTACCTATAACATTAGAACTAGGATTAGATGCTACTGCTACAAATACCCCATTTCCAAATGTAACGCTTCTCCATGATCTGTTTATAGTTGCCCCTAATGCCCATCCTGTGCCGTCTATAGAAACCATTGCTCTGTTAAAAGATCCCGAAGAAGCTACTGCTACAAAGATACCATTACCAAAAGTAACCGACTGCCAGTTATTATCAGCTGGTGTACCTCGCAAAATCCATAGTTCACCATTTGTTGAAGTCATAACTCTCTGACCTGTACCCGATCTAGCTACTGCTACAAACACTCCGTTACCGAATGTAACATCTGACCAGTTAAAATCTCCGGCAGGAGTAGTCCTAGAAATCCATGACACACCGTCTGAAGACGTCATAACTCTATTGAGTGTACCAGTATCACATACAGCTACGAAAATTCCATTACCGTATGCTACACCCGTTTTTGAGTTAGTTGATGCTGCCAACTGATCTTCCCACTCAGGTGTGAGTACTACACCGCCTCCCGCTATTATCTCACCACTTGCTGTAATTTCCTCAGTAGTAGTAATTGGAACTGTAAAATTACCTGACCCGCTCCCAATAATCCCCGCTGCATTCTGCTCAGAGATTAGAGCAGCGGCAGCACTAATAGCTGAGTCATTAGCATACCCTAATGAGTCATTAGCATACCCTAATGAGTCACCGACTGATACTAATGCAGCGGCAGCACTAATAGCTGCATTGTTCTCAGAGATTAATGCTTCAGCAGCACTGATGGCTGAGGCGGCTACCTGACTACCAAGGCTAGTACCAGCTATGGTGACATCGTTGAAGTCTGCATTACCACCATTAAGGAGGTCATTACTATTCATATCAATAGCAACTTGTAAAGTATTAGTACCAGTGCCCGTATCGCCTTCTACATTCAACGTGCGACTGAGAGCTGTCTGTATCTCTGTAAAGTTATCATTAAGAGAAGTCTGGCTCTGTACACCGCCTGCTACATTCTCTGGTACATAATTAGTTCCCATTACACTTTCACCAAGTTAGCACCAACCGAATAGATAAGGTTAGTGGCGTTATTGTGAGTCATAGATACCCTCCAGGTTTCTGGAAGGAAGTCATTCGCTGTAGTCCCAGCTAGAGGAATTAGCCCTAAACCTATCCTGAACACAGTACTAGTACCTACCATAGGCCCTTCTAAAATATTGTACCACTCTCCACTAGTCTCATCAAGCCCTTGAATGCTAACGGTAACATCTAGTGTCCCATCTTGAAAGGATAGATTAACATTTAAGTGTACACCAGTATAAGAGCTGTTTCTCTGGTTTTCTGAAGTGACACTCATATTTCTTGAGGCAGAAGATAATATAGTAGCTGTATCTAGTATGCGGCTCATACCTTCCTTCCACTACTGCTGCTACAGTAAAATGTATAGCTTAGTCTAGTACTATCCATTAGTATAGTTTACTCCAACAGAATAAGTCATAGTAGTTGCCCCTAGATGTGGAACGATAAGCCTCCACATAGCTGGTATAAAATCATTGTATATTCTATCAGAAGGTACCATCCCTGCACCCACCCTGATAACTGTTGGGCCTAACGTAGAGATAGGAAACGATATACCAGTGTTTACTATGTTGTACCAATCATTACTACTAGCAGGATCTCTACCCTGTATGACTACGAAAAGTTGTTCAGGGGGCCCTGCTCCTAGATCTGTAACATTAACAATGAGATGCATAGCATTGAATCTAGTGTTAACTTGTGAGGCAGAAATAGTCGTACCTGATCTCGCCATGGATGGTAAAACTGTATGGGAATCTGCTATTCTACTCATATACACTCCTCATAAATCTATACAATTCAATACGTTTAATCACTGAGTGATGAAGACAATAGCTCTACTAGTTCAGGATTATCATGGAGAACTGTAGACAGCCCTGTTGATAACCCCGTAACTGTTCGTTCCTCATCATCCTTATCTTCTAGGTTCCATACAAAGTAAACAGCGTGCAGGATCTCATGTAGCAGCGTATCAAACACTAGCTTTTCATCCTGTTCAGTGCATACGTTAATCTCTAATGACCTGTGGCAGCAAGTTCCATACACTCCTGCAAGCTCTGTCCAGGCTGCATTCTGCTCAAATACTGAGTAAGAATAAAGGCCTACCTTGATTTCATTTGGTAGGACTGTGTTAATTAGGTGCCTTCCCGTAAATTAAGTGAACTACGAACTTCAATGTAAGTAGTTGACCTAACAGCAGATATGCTAGAGAAGGGCTTGGTAACTCCTGTAATACCGTGATAGGCTTCTTGTTGTCCCCTTTGGTTTACAGTAGTCATTATTTACCCATGAGCTTCTTAACACGGCGCTTGGTAGCTGCCTCATCTACAGTTAAGTTCTTCTTCTTCTTCATAGGCTTCTTTTTATTTGTGGGCTTACGTTTCTCAGCTTCTTTCAGCTTGCTAGCCCGATTAGCCAGGGCCTTAGCCCCTTTACTAGCAGCTCCAGTCCCTAATGACTCAGCTTTAAGCTTAGCTCTCTTCTTAGGTTTACTCTTCTTATTCAATGCCATAGTTACTATCTACACCTCTCTACATACTGTTACTGGGAGTATCACTAACGATTCTCCGTTATCTATCTCTAACCTATAAGTGAATCGCCACTCAGTAGGCCAGGGCTGCTTATAGGTAGTACACACCTGTACTATACGCTGTTCATTCACCACACACACTACGTAGGAGCCATCACAGTGGATGTTAGCTAGTAAGAGCGTACCTAGTATCCATTCCATGCTATCGTCTCTCTAACAGCTTCTCTGTAGCTCTGCGTTACGTGTTCTTTGTTTCATGTACGTTAGACAACTAATTTCTAATAAAGTTCAATTTATTATTACTACATTTATCTATACATCTGCTGCAACGTATAGAGGATACCATTATAAGTATACTAATACTATACGAGATATTCATTATAACACTAACCAGTAGCATACTAATAAACTATACCCGATTATCAACGGGTACTCTGTATCATAAAATTTGCTTAGGAATTTGTGAGGGGTCTATTGCATACTACAGCACAGACACAACCCCCTTGTTGCTTCTCTCTGCATCTCTGCTGCAAATGATAATTATTCTCATGTTTGTAATAATATACGCCAGATGAGGACTATGTGAGCTATGTATAGTCCGCCCAGTGTCGTTATGATTCACACATGCCCCAGTAATCGTTAGTGTCATTCAAAGCTCACTAGCCTCCTTGTATCAAACGATCATCGTATACCAGCTGCCATGATACTACTTGGCTGAGTTCGTTGCTCTTGGAGACTATACGTAAGACTCAGTGTGTATTATACACGTAAAGAGCCACAGAGTATCACCATAAACATAGCAAAAGAGAAAAGAAGTGATTATTCCCTCAGTCTCTCCCAGTACCCTCAACTCGCTCGTATCTCCTTGTAATAACTAGTAACCTCCTAGTACTCCTTGTATTGGCACAGTGTACATATACGTCATGAGGATCTAGGATAGCATCTCGTAATGCTAATGATATTGATTATCATGATGTATGATATGGTTGTACAGGGGAGTTGTATGCTTTTAATACACATTAAGAGAGCATCGTTTTAGATGCGAATGGCCTTGCTTTGGATGTTGCAGTTGCTCTTGATGTTGCCCTACGCAGTAGAAAATTAATTAGTTATTACTATAGAGGAGTCTAGTATCAGCTTACAGCCTCTAGTATCTACTGTATCTCTTGAGGTTGTTACAGTGTATACTCAGGATTGCTGTTACTGTGATGAAGCATACAGTAACGAGATTTTAGTGGGAAGGTTCGGGCTACTCGCCGCGAACAAGCGTTTGTAATATAAACATCAAGGGCATAAGCTTTAGACACTTCGGTTACATCTATTTTATATTTATTTTACTTTTGTTATAAATAACATTGCTTTAAAATCTTAGTAATTGTATGGATATTAGGTTGTTTTTGTTGACAAAATGATCAGTTTGTATTAATATGTACATTAATGCATAGCATAGAGAAACCAGTAATCATGGCTAGAAATACCTGCAAACAACTAATCTCTCAAGTACAAGATGGTGATAATGAGGCCTTTGATATCCTGGTCGATAGATACCGGCAACGTATAGTATTTTTGGTGTCACGTTATTTAAATGATGCTGATGATGTACAAGATGTCACACAGGATACTTTTATCAAAGCCTACAAGGGGTTACCTAAATTTCAAGGAAAGTCTCATTTTTATACTTGGTTGTATCGTATAGCCGTTAACACAGCTAAGACATTGCTTAAGAAGAAGAATAGCATGGCGCCTCATATCGATGTGCATAGTGCAGTAGAAGAAACCCATACTCAGCTAATGGATCTAGATACACCTGAGCAGTTGATGATTAGAGATGAAACTATGAAAAAATTAGATGTTACTCTTGAAAAACTACCCCCTCGCCTTAAAGATGTGATTATTATGAAGTATATTAGAGGGATGAGTAATAATAAAATTGCTATCCAGCTAGATTGTGCCGAGGCTACCGTTGGTACAAGACTACACCGTGCATGTAAAATATTATTAGCAGAATTACCCTAAAGTTTTCTTGCATCTGACCGTTATCCTGAGTATGATGCAAACAGTACAATACATCACAGGAGAATAAAATGGCTGACCTTAGTATAACTTTTGTACCTGACCAAACTATAAGATTTCCAGTTTTTTGCCAGTATGAAGGCCAAACTAACCCACAACCTGCCTGTTTGACGCTAGATTTGAATACAGGTTGTATTGATGCGGGGTATCAATCTGAAATTGGGGAGAGTATGTCACTAGCATGCTATCATGGACGAATCTTACACTTTGGGATACACCCCATGTCTACAGCAGAAGAAATAGAATATATGATATTAAGTGCTTTTTACAACCTTAGGGGGGCATTTGAGGAAGGTTATAAGTGGGAATATCTTTATGAAGTAGTTCAGAAAGTACAATCAATTAGGCAAGACGGTGATGAGGATATATGGGAATCTGCCGTAGCAGCCTTACAAACAGACAAACTTAGAGAAATACTAGATGCAGGAGAGTGGGTATGAGAGCCTTCTTTAAAGGTGTTTGTTACACGTTGCTGTTAGTGGTAGCCTTTATGATGGGTAGCTCCCTTGATACGTTAGCGGCAACTAACAACCCTGGTAACATCAAGATAGGTAACGATTGGCTGGGAGAGGCAGATACTTGTAAGAGTACAACCTTTGAGTGCTTTGATGATGTATCCTATGGAGTAAGGGCCGTCACAAAAATATTAGTTAACTACCATAGGCTACATGGTATCAATAATATCCACGAATTAGTACATAGGTACGCTCCACCCCATGAAAATAATACACAGAATTACATCACTATGTTATCACACATGATGGGCATAAAGCCTACAGACATGATAGACTTTGATAACTATAACACTATGCGCCATCTAGTCGCTAGTATAATCTATATTGAGTCTAACACTAGACTAGATAGTAGTACCCTAGATTGTGGGTTGATAAGCGGGGGGCTACGTCCATGAGTACTACTAGTAAATTTGTGGGATGGGTAACCCCTGTTATAAATAATAGTAGTGTAGTAAAAGTATATAGTGTATACAAATTAGTACACGGCACTCCTCAATTTATAGTAGATTTCCCTACGCTGGATGAAGCTCATACCTATATCACTAACCGTCGTAACCTGGAGAACTATACATTATGCCACAGATACTAATAAACCTAGAGACTATTAAGGCACACAAACCATGTTATACAGGCTGGGAGACACTACTAGAAGCTAAAGGAGGTGATGAAGCAGACTACAAACTGATGTTTCCTGTATCAGATACACTTGATATTAACTGCTTCAATGATGTTATCTGGGGGTTGGAGTATTTACCACAGCATGATGATCTTTGGAAACAGTATGGGCTGTGGTGCGTAGAGTCTGTAATGCATCTAACAGATGATAAAGATATACATAGGTTGTTTGGTGAATGTACAGGAGCTGATACAGCACAAGAGTGGGATGTTATTAGAGATAGTACAGTATTTATAGAAAGGAAAGAAGGTATTTCTAACATAGATAAAAGAATATTGGTATCTATTAACAAATTTAGGTGGACATTTGAAGAAGGTTATGATGGGACATTTTTTATTTTACTGGTAATGGATTGCGCTGCAATTAGTAAATGCTATGATAGAAGTATGGCCAAAGTAGATATAAAAATTTTACAAACAGACAAACTTAAACAGATACTAGATGCAGGAGAATGGGTATGTTAGAATCTATAGTGATAACTTTTTGTATAGGATTTGTACTAGGGGGTATTGTTGTAGCCCACCTCATGACCGGAGTAAAAAATGATGAATAAACTAATGGTTGATCCTGATGAGATACTCGATCCTGAATTCATTTCTTTAGAAGATCTCGCTGATCCATATGAAGAGGAATCTTATTTAGGGGACTATGATTCGGGGCTACTGGAGTTAGACTTCCATGACTAGCAAACTCTTAGAAAAAATAGGCCATAATAAATGTGGCAGCTCTGATGCTCTAGCTGTTTATGAGGATGACAAGGGCAGAATATCAGGTCATTGCTTCTCTTGTGGGGAGCATGTTAATAATCCCTACGAAGGTAGTCCCGTTAAAACTATATCTACAAATAATAAGAAGACAGCCTCCAACTCACCTACTGTACTAGACATCTATAATAATTGTCCCATACAGGCATTACCCGATAGGGGTATCAGATTAGAAACATGTGAGTACTTTGGGGTGAGAGTGGGGTTGTCACCGAGGGATAGATCTATAGCACACCACTACTACCCACGTACTAGAGGTAACACCCTAGTGTCTTACAAAGACAGAGTAGTTGCCCTAAAGAAATTTTATAACATTGGCGAAAGTGATGACTTAGATTTATTTGGACAGCTACAGGCACTAGCAGCAGGGGGAAAGAAAATATTTATCACTGAAGGGGAGATGGATACTTTGGCAGCCTGGCAGATGCTAGTAGATGAGGCGGCCGGTACTAAATGGGCCGACTACAAGCCAGCTGTTATGTCTCTGTTAAATGGAGCTTCGGGAGCAGCCAATGATTTTGCTAAATTATTAAAAGTGTTACCAGCCTTTGAAGAAATTGTTTTAGTGTTTGATATGGATGAGCCGGGGCAGAAAGCAGCTAAGGTAGTTGCTGGAGTGTTATCTCAATTTAAGGTAACAATAGCCCAGCTACCAATGAAAGATGCTAACGAGATGTTACTAGCGAATCAAAGTAAGGCGTTTAAGAAAGCTGTTTTGTTTACAGCCAAACCATTCAAGCCATCAGGGATGATGAGTGTTAAAGACATCTACGAATCAGCTAGGCAACGTGTTACAATGGGTCTGCCTTGGCCTTGGCCGAGTCTAACTCGGCTAACCTATGGGCGCTATCGAGGACAGTTAGTAGGGGTAGCAGCGGGAACAGGGGTTGGTAAGACAGCTATCTGGCATCAGTTGATTGACCAGATTGTATATAAAGATAAACTAAAAGTCGGCATTTTTATGCTGGAGGAAGGAAACAATAAGACTATTAGATCTATAGCTAGTAGGTTTTCCTCACATGATTTTAATAGCCCTGAGAGTAATCACACTCAGGAAGAATTGGATACAGCCTTAAACAACTTGGAAGGCAAAGTATTTCTTTACAGTCATAGAGAGGACAAAACGTGGGAATCAATCAGGGAACAAATAAGGTACCTAGTATTAGCTGAAGGCATCAAAGATATTATTATCGACCCCATCGGACAGATGGTAGATGACTATGAAAGCTCGGTAAAGAATGATAAGCTTAACAGTATCTTTAAAGATATAGCAAGTATGGCTGAGTCCTTGGATTTCACATTTTACTATAGTTCACATCTTAATGCGCCTGACTCAGGAAAACCTCATGAAGAAGGGGGGCGGGTTAGAGCAATACAGTTGACTGGATCAAAGGCAATGATTAAAGCATCGCATCTTATTATAGGCGTGGAGAGAAACACTCAGGCTGAAGAGATAGAAGAGCGCAACACAGTTACATTACGAGTACTGAAAGATCGAGAAAACGGGAGGACTGGTTGGTTTACAGCTAACTATAACCCAGCGGATAGAACACTACTAGAGGATAACACATAACCATGGCTATAGTCTACAAGATACTAACTGAAAGTATGAATACAGGGGAGATAACAGCGGTAGTTAACAAGTTTTTATCTCTACAAGAAGGAAACTTTTGTCAACCTACGTATTGGTTTAACTACATAGAAGGCGAGGGTGCCGATTTAGTTAGAAAAGCTAATACAGCAATAGTATATAAGGATATGTTATCAATGGCAAAAGTATTTATAGATAATGGGATCATCACATATACTATCATCTTACCTGAGTCTTCTACTAATGGAAAACTAAGACTAGTTTGGTCTCAAGTAACCTGATACCCAGCCGATACCCACTATAACAAGACACAGGAGATACCCCATGCCACAGATATTAATTAACCTAGAGGCTATTAAGGCCCATGAACCATTCTATACGGCATGGGAGATACTACTAAAAGCTAAAGGAGGAGATGAAGCAGACTATAAACTAATGTTTCCTGTATCAGATACACTTGACATTAACAGCCTTAGTGATGTTATCTGGGGTTTGCAGTGTCTACCAGAACATAAAGATCTCTGGCTACAGTATGGGTTGTGGTGTGTTGAGTCTGTAATGCATCTGACAGAGGCTAAAGAGATACACAGGCTGTTTGATAAATGTAAAGAAGCTGATACAACACAAGAGTGGGGTGTTATTAGAGATAGTACGGAGTATATAGAAAAGGAGGCGGGTACCTCTAACATAGACAAAAGAATACTAGTAGCAATAAATGAACTGAGGGGGGCATTTGAGGAAGGCTATGATTATTATTTTATTCTTTTATTACTAACGGATTGTGATGCAATTAGTAAATATGAGAGTAAGTTAGAAAAAGTTGATATAGAAGCCTTACAAACAGCAAAACTACGTGAGATACTAGATGCAGGAGAGTGGGTATGAGAGTACTTCAACTATTTATTTTATTTATTGTTGTATTTTTGTTTACAGGGTGTGCCACTGCAACGTATAATCAAGATACAGTCTTTGATACACTGTCCTACTGTAGCAAAAGTGAGATTACATTTGATAGGGGCGGTAGTATAAAGAAGATTAGTTGTGTGCGAGGTGATAACAATGATAACTAAATTTAAACCTATGTTAGCTGGTAAGCTAGATTTAGAATTAGTTAGGTACCCCTGTCTTGTTAGTCCTAAGTTTGATGGTATCAGATGTATTATACTAGGGGGAATAGTACTTAGTAGATCTCTCAAGCCCATCCCTAATAGAGCTATCCAAGAAAGGTATGGGCTAGAAGAATTAGAAGGTATAGAGGGAGAATTGATAATTGGATCTCCGACTTATGCTGATGTATACCGTAAGACTAACTCTATTGTTATGAGCCTAGAGAAAGACATTACAGATCTGACGATGTATGCATTTGATAATGTATGCAACCCTAACTGGAGTTACGATGTACGATTAGCTGAACTTTACCGTATAGAGTTACCAAGTACCATAAAAGTAATCATACAGTTTGAGCCACTAGATGAGGAAGAATTGCTACATCTGTGTAGAAGCTTTACAAAACAGGGATATGAAGGCGCTATTATTAGAGATCCGCATTCACCCTATAAGTATGGGCGTAGTACATCCCGTGAAGGGGGCCTGTTAAAATTTAAACTATTTTCTGATAGTGAGGCTGAGATCATTGGCATGGAAACATACTATCATAATGGTAATCAAGTTGTAGTTAACGAATTAGGGCATCAAAGTAGAACTACCCATAAATCTGGCAAGGTAGCAAAGAATTTACTAGGGGCTTTGGTTGTGAGAGACTTAGTAACTAATGTAGAATTTAGAGTTGGTACAGGCTTTACTACGGCACAACGAAAACAGATATGGGCTGATAGAGATAGACTGTTATCTGGCCAAACAAACAACATTATAAAATATAAGTATTTTCCGGTAGGGGTTAAGGATAAACCTAGACATCCAGTGTTTTTAGATTTTAGAGATAAGAGGGATATGACATGACATTGAACGATATAAAGATGATGCGATGCCACGGTAGTGCAAGTAAACCCCCAATGGAAAGGTGTCCATTGAGAGGCGTTTGTCAGCGACACAAAGCTCCTGCCGAAGAAGGTAGAGCCACCCTGATCACAGCCCCTGTTAAGCATGTTCCGGGTCGTGGGTACCAGTGTTCCTATTTCGTGAGGATAACTAGAAATGATTCTGATAGCTGATATTGAGGCGGATGGCTTCCTAGATGTAGTAACACAAGCCCACTGTCTAGTACTAAAGGACAGAGAAACACAGTTAGTCTATAAGTTTTACGGGGAAGAATCTGTGCCTGGTGTTAAAGGGAGCCTAGAATGTGGCCTAAACTTTATGTCAAAGGCTACCACTGTGGTAGGCCACAACTTTATAGGGTATGATCTACCAGTATTAGCTAAGCTTTATGGGTATCAGTTTGATAATGAAGTAGTTGACACACTGATACTAAGCCGTATACTAAGCCCAGATAGACGGCTACCTAGAGGATGCCCAGGCTCTATACCCAACCCGGTAACAGGGAAGAACGACCGGATTGGCCCCCACTCATTACATGCATGGGGTTACCGGGTATCAAAAAGTAAACCCGCCCATCATGACTGGGCTACTTTTTCCCCAGAGATGTTAAATCGTTGCGAACAGGACGTACATATAACCGATAGAGTTCTAACAGCACTAATGCAGGAGAATCAATTATGAGTAGTAAGACTTTATATGAAAACATCCTAGAATTACTTAGTATACAGAGGGAGACTTACTTCGACAGCTTCATAGATGAAGAAAAAACAGAGTGTAACGAGGTAGAAGAAGATATGTGGTCATGCCCTGCGTGTGATAGCCCTCTGCATTGGTGTCTGGATAGTATCGAAGACAGTGAGGGGGATCTTCACTTAGAGTGCCGTACGTGTGGGTATGTGGATGAGTTTGAAGATGAGTAATTTCATCACAGAGGAAAACTTTGGATGCTGGGCTAAGGCCGCCCGGATAGAACACCAGACTAGCAAAGAGTGTGTGCAACAAGAACAGAACGGTTGGTTACTAGATCAGGATAAGTGCCGTTTAAATTTAAGTATCTTACAGGATAAGATAGACCAGATTGAAAAGAAAGTAATTCCCCAGCTACCTTTGATATGTAAGAAGTTTGGTAATAACCCAACGGTAAAGAAACCATTCTTAGCTACGGGGGGATGGGCAGCTGCTACAATTAGATGGTTGGGTGAAGAAGTAGATAGTCTATCAAAGGGGGTTGAGGTGTTAGGTTCCTTTTCCAGGGTAGAATTTCCAAAGATAAGTATGTCTTCAGATGCCGAGATAAAACCTTTTCTATTGGGGTTAGGTTGGCAGCCTAATGAGTGGAATAAGAGTAAGAAGACAGGGCAGACAACAACTCCTAAATTTGATGAGGAAAGTCTAGAGTTAATTGAAAGTAATGTAGGAATTCTTATCTCTAAACACTGGAAGTGTAGACATAGACACTCACAGATTACAGGCTGGCTACGGGATGTGAGAGAAGATGGTAGGCTAGAGGCTAGAGTCAATCCACAAGGGTGTCCAACTGTGCGTATGAAGCACAGCCAGATAGTAAATGTACCGTCACCTGAAAAGAAAAGATTCTTTGCCCAAGAGATGAGAGAGTGCTTTATTGCTAAGCCAGGCTATTCTATTGTAGGGGCGGATGCAGCAAGCTGTCAGCTTAGAATGTTGTGTCACTATATGGGGGATGATGACTATACAAGGGCTGTTATAGCGGGTAGCTCAGATGATGGTACTGATGTACATTCAGTCAACATGCGAGCGACTGGGTTACCTAATAGGGGGCTATCTAAAAATTTTATTTATGGTTTCCTTTTTGGAGCGGGAGCCACAAAAGTAGGGAGATTAATTAATAAGGATTCGAGAGCAGGTAAAAAGATTATGGATAAATTTCTTGCAACTCTTCCAAAGTTGGGCACATTAAGGATAAATCTACTTAAGGAGTTAAAGGCTAAAGGATATATAACAGCTATCGATGGTCGGAAGTTGTTTGTTAGATCTAATCATATGGCCCTGTGTTATTTATTACAGGGCGGGGAGGCTATCTTGATGAAGGTAGCAATTTGTTATGCTAATAAATGGATACGACAAGAGGGGTTAGATGCAAAACAGATTGGGGTCATGCATGATGAGTATTCTTTTGAAGTTCTAGACGAGCACACAGTACGGGTAGCATTTCTTTTAGAGGAAGCTATCAAACAGGCTGGGTTGTTACTAGGATTAAAGGTACCTATGGCAGGCAAGGCAGCAATAGGCAAGAACTGGTTTGAGGTACATTAGTTCTTGACATGATGTAGTAATGGGTGTATATTCACCCACTAGTTATAACTAACAACAGGAGATAAAAGACATGGGTTTTGATACTAAAACAATGGGTGGCGGAGCAGGGAGTAATCTGGGGGTACCTGATATTGGGCTTCATCCTGCGCGTCTAGTCGGGCTAATCGACATGGGAATCCAGGAGCGGCAACCATATCAAGGTAAGTCAAAAAGTCCTTGTGGCCAGTTAAACGTAACCTTTGAATTAAAAGGTGCAAACGACCGGGTTGAAGTTGAAGGTGTTGATAGACCTCGGTGGTTAAGTAAAAAGTTTAATTGCTTCTCAGGGGCTAATGCCGATCTGCCTACTCTAGTATCAGCACTAGACCCTACAGGCTCTTGTGATGGTAACCTAGACAGGATGATTGGTTTCCCATGCATGGTTAATGTAATTGCTAAGACAGATGCTAATGGAAACGCGGTTGATGGAGTTCGCATTGACACTGTTACCGCTGTCATGCCGGACTATAATGTACAGGAATTAGAGAACCCACCTGTAGTATTTAATTTTGATGAGCCGGATCTAGACACATACAATAAGCTAGTACCTTGGATAAGGGATCAACTGATAAAGGCAAATAATTTTAAAGGATCAGCTTTAGAAAAACTGTTGCAGGCAGCCCCAGCACAGGCAGCCCCAGCACAGGCAGCCCCAGCACAGGCAGCCCCAGCACAGGCAGCCCCAGCACAGGCAGCCCCAGCAGCTCCTCCTGGGTTCACGTATGATGCTGAAACGAACTCATTTATCCCGGATGAAGGGAGTCCATACTAATGTCTACCCCAGTAAAGGATGATTCAGATAAGTCACCAGTAGTTGAAGGTTTTCTAGCTTACTTCCCAGAGGCTGCAAAGCAGGTTGCGTTAGCATCTAGGTATGGGAAGAAAAAGTATGGTGTTTCATACGCTAACATGAACTGGATGGGCTTAAATAAGGATCGTATACATAATGCTATGATACGCCATGTGATAAACGAGAAATCAGAAGGACTCTACGATCAAGAATCAGGATTACTACATGCGGCACATGCGGCTTGGGGGGCAATGGCTTACTTAGAATTGTTAATAACAGAAGAGGCAATTAATAAAGATTCGGAGATATCTACTTCACCCTCACCATCCCCTCCAGTATCACCTAGATACTACTGGACTAAGTACGTACCTTCTATTAGCAGAATCTGAGGTAGTCATGACACATCTAGCCATTGATGCTGATAGTCTAATTTATAAGGCATGTTGTACTTCTGTGTATACAGTGTATGATATCTATCCATTAACTTGTACCCCTGAGGAAGGTACAGAATTTGTTGAGGAAGATAACTGGCATCTAAAAATTAAAACATTTAGGTATGTAAAGGATTACAAGGGGTGGCTAACAGAGAATGGGAAAACAGTAGAGAACTTCTATAGAGATAGTCGTACCGTTACCGATCTTGTTAGCCATGCTATAACTTCTTTGCATCATAGCCTGTTGAAACTTCAAAAGCGATTTCAACCAGAGCAAGTAACAGTACACTTAACAGGTAGCAATGGGTTTAGGTACCAAGCTGCTAGGTTTGCGGGGTATAAGGCGAATAGGATAGGTAAGCCCAAACCAATCTATTATCAAGCCTGTAAGGATTACCTTATAGAACACTGGGATGCAAAAGTGGAAGAACACTATGAGGCAGATGATAAAGTAGCAATGGAATTAATGGCATCTAACTATACTGAAGATCATTGCATTTTAGTATCAATAGATAAAGATCTTGACACAGTTCCGGGGCTACATTATAATATTGATACTAACAATCTGTACAATGTGTCTGTAGAAGATGCTCTCATAAAGTTCTATGGACAGTTACTAACAGGAGATAGTGGAGATAATATAAAAGGTGTTAGGGGATGGAGTCCTAACAATAAGAGAAAGCTTGCTGCTTTCTTTAATGAGTATAGCCACAGCGATGAAGAGGGTATGTATCAAGGAGTATTACAGGAGTATATAAAGCAGTATGGTTACACAGAAGGTGTAGCAAACAAGGATGCTGATAAGATAGGCTATGTTCTTCTTAGAGAAAATGCAGACTTATTATACATGCAACACGGGGTGGGTGATAGTTGGCTACCCCCTAATGAACGTGAGGTGCAACAATGAAGTATAGAATACAGGCCTTTCAAGCGGGTAACTATGTTAAATTCAAACCCCAAGTAGGGGACACCATAGGAAATCCAGGAGAGATGGGAGATATTTGGCGCGACATTGAGCTAGAGGGTATGAGTTCTAACAGCTTCTTCTACCAGGCAGACTGTGTGTTCTGGATGAGAACTAATCTACCTATCTATAGTTCTGGATATTCTATTCCTGTAATGGGGCTAGACGAGAGATTGGATATACGAAAATGAATACACCTAGAGGATATATACACACATATACAGGTCTTCATTTTAAGGCACATGATCCCAGTCCTGACCAGATATGCATAGAGGATATTGCTCACGCGTTATCACTTACTTGTAGGTTTGGGGGGCACTGCGACAAGATGTATAGTGTAGCACATCATAGTGTACTACTATCTTATATGGTACCTAAAACAGATGCGCTAGCCGCCTTGTTACATGATGCTGCTGAAGCATACTTAGGCGATATGCCTAAGCCTATCAAAAATATTCTACCTGATTATGTTAAGTTAGAGAAAACAGTTAGTAAAATCATACTAGAAAAGTTTGGTTTGCAACCACATCTACCATTAACAGTACACTGTCAAGATAATAGAATATTAACTGATGAAGCAAAGTCACTATTCCATATAGAAGTAGACTGGGTAAAGGATAAAAACGGCACACTTAATACAAAAGATAACTCAACGGATATCAAGCCCTGGCCATCGCTTGTGTCAGAGATTGCATTCTTAAAGAGGTTCATCATGCTAACCAAGGGTACAGCCTTTAACAATGTTACTATCCCATCTTATAATTAGGAGCTTAATTATGAAAACAAAATCAAAGAAGTTTTACTTTAGAGAATTTCTAAATTTAGATACCTGTAGAGGAGGTATAGCATCCTTGAGGATTGGGGAGGGAAGTGTTGAAATAAGTGATTGTAACAAGACTATAAGTTTAGAGTTTTATATTAGTGAGGATTCAAGTGAGGGGGATCTAATAAATACAGAGCACAAAATTGATACACTTCATAGAGGTATCACCGAGTATAGAA
>VAPK010264834.1_pt1 | contig 38455 bp, 32 predicted proteins | sample 3395031 | NCBI WGS metagenome assembly VAPK01 (sample SAMN08290443, study PRJNA428436) | hydrothermal vent metagenome | isolation source: Deep-sea hydrothermal vent chimney 1 | place: Pacific Ocean: Juan De Fuca Ridge
ATGGCAACTCACGCATTCTGTAGACAGACCGGAATAGGTACCCGAAGTATGACACTGATTACAATCCTGTATATCATGACCTAAGGTCAATGGGAAAAAATTATGGTCGGTTAGTTCTGTTTCCCAACCGGTTCCAAGTGTACTATGACACTCTGTACAATTTGTTGAATATCCTGAACCTGCATGATCAGGACTTTGGGTATTATCATAATCGTCCTGGTGGCAATTCACACATTCATTACCAATCCTATCGTATCTCAAATTGCTTTCTGATAAATGACAATCAACACAACTTACAGTACTATGAACTCCAATAAGAGGAAAACCATTTTCTTCGTGCAATTCAGGAATATCATCAATCAACCAGGTTTTAGGTGTATGACATCTTACACAGTCATTTCCCACGGACGAACCATGCATATCATCATGGCACGAAGCACATTGTTTCGGTACTTCACTTAAAACCATAGACTTATGACAATCTATACAGTTCGTTTGACCATGTGCTCCTTCCAATTCAAAATCGGTTATACTATGCTTAAATTTAATTGTATTCAGATTTATCGACCATCCTTCCGGATTATGACATTGTGCACAATCTGTTTTTAGCTCAACTCCATGTGGAGATTGTGCTAAAACAGATAAAAATCCAAATAGAATTAATATTACTTGTGGCAGTCTATACATTCAAATTTTTTAATTTTATAGTTAATAGTGCTTTTCCCTTCAATTACTGAAACCAAATGGCATTCATTACATGCTATCTCCGCATGCTGTCCTTCAAGAGGAAAAGATGTCTTACTATGATCAAACTTTTTTGGAAACCAATTATCCGGTATATGACACCTTTTACAATCGGTAATACCGTTGATTGCAAATTGATCTTCATGAATATTCTCATGACAACTTGCACATTCATTATTTAAATTTTTAAATATCAGTTTTTGATCCAGATTATCATTTACTGGTTGCAAATGACATTCTTTACACGCAATAGCTAAATGTTTACCTTTTAATGGCCAATTGGTAAGTTGGTGGTCAAAATTTACCATATCCCATGCGTCATTTATATGGCAATTTATACATGAATTACCCTGATAATATTTACTACTCAAATCATTTTTATGGATATCCTGATGACAATCCACACAAGTGCTACCCATATCTCTAAAAGTCCATTTTTCTTCACTTACATGGCATGCAAAACAAGGAGTTGCCACATGTGCTCCAATCAAAGGGAATTCTGTATTTTGGTGTTTGTCAATGGAGAATAAGCTATAATCAAAACCATTATCTAAAGAATGACATTCTTTACAGTCGGGTGATAAGCCATTTTTTTCAAATTCTTTATGATGATAATCATCGTGACAATTACTACATGCTGAAAAATCAATCGCTTTTGAATATCTTTCAGTATGACAGGCTTTACAATCTACTTTTAAGTGCATTCCTTCTAAAGCATAATCTGCAATACTATGATCAAAACGATCCATGGTTTTAAGTGCTAAAAAACTACTTTCCCTGTGACAGGTAGCGCATTCATTTCCATATTTTCCTTCATGTTTATCTACATGACAAGCCATGCAATTGTTCTCATCAACTTTTGTTTTATCCTGAAAAACCAAAACCGGATCGCTCGATTCTTTATGGCAAGCAAAACAGTCAATCTTTTTATGACTTCCTTTTAATGAGAAACCTGTTAATTCATGATCAAATCTCCCTTTTCCTTTAAATATAGAAAAAGACTCTTCGGAATGACACTGAACACAACTACCCTTTAGCTGGTTTTTATGAGCGTCATCATGGCAAGACTTACAATCACTAAATTCAGAAATAGAAAACTCCTGGAATTCTTTTTCGTTTTTAATAGTTTTTGCATGGCATTCTTTACAGTCAACCTTTTGATGCTTTCCAACAAGCTTATATTCTGTTTCGTTGTGATCAAAACCAGGAGCAGGAGCAAATGCCTCCATATCATGGCATGACAAACAATCTTTGGTTTCAAATGTTTCCTGATGGTAATCATCATGGCAAGAAACACAATCATCTATCAGGCCCAGAAAAGTATTATTTCTTTTTTTAATAATACTATTTTCGATATTATCCGGTTCATGACATTTCCTGCAATCAATTACTTCATGTTTACCTTCTAAAGTGTATCCTGCCAAATCATGATCAAAACTATCTTCATCAAACCTGATCATTTCAAAATTACTTCCGTGATGATCACTATGACATGCTATACAATCTTTTTTTACCACATCAGAACTGGTGTGATAGCCACGATCCATTTTTAACAGGTCATTGATCTCATTATGACAATTTAAACACTTTTGATTGGTAACTTTCTCCCCCAGTTCATGACACTTTGTACAGTTGGATAATCCCTCCAGATCTGCATGTGATTTGGATAAATCTCCCGGAGAGATCTGTCCGTAACCATTTATAAAAACGGAAACAAATAGTATAAAAATGATATGTTTTGAAATATTTCTCAAATCCAACTAATGGTGTTTTTTCATTATATATCCAAATCTTTTGGTAATCTCAACGCCAGCATTTTGTAAAAATCTATTTGGCAATTCACCACCTGCGAATATATAAACCAAATCATTATCTATTTTTGTTAATCCTGAATCCCCGTTTATTTTTAAGGTTACATGATCCTTATTTATATGAGTTACATTCGAATTAAACAAAACCTCTAAGCTTTTATCAGCAATGGCTTCCTTTATTTTTTCTTTGTTTTTAGGTTTGATCCTTGCAAAATTTTCTTTCCTGTAGGATAGAATTACGGAATTATCCTCTTTTAATAACATCGCTGATTCTACTGCAGAATCACCTCCGCCAACAACAACGATCTTTTTTCCGGAAATTCGCTCAGGCTCTAACAATCTATATGCAACTTTTTGAGATTCTTCTCCCGGAATACCAAGTTTTCTTGGTGTTCCTCTCCTTCCAATTGCAAGTAAAACATGATTACTTTGATAATTCTTTCCATTATTTGTTACTACTTTAAAGGTTTTATCCTTCTGAGGAATAATATTTTCTACTTTAATATTCTCCATGATTTCCAAATCATTTTTAGAAATTACTTCATTCCATAATTGAAGTAGCTCATCTTTTGAGGTATCATAAAGCTTTACTTTTCCATAAAGAGGAAGATCCATGGGAGCTGTCATCACAATTTTTGATCTTGGAAAGGTGTAAACGGTACCACCTAAAGAATCCTGCTCTAAAGTAAGACTTGACAAACCTTCTTTTTTGGCAGCCAAAGAAGCAGATATACCTGCGGGACCGGCTCCTACAATAATAACATCCAAAATATTGGTCTTATTAGGCTTTTTTGTTTTTATAATACTTTCTATTGCCTGTTGCCCTTGTTCCACACTATTTTTAATCAAACCCATACCACCCAATTCTCCGGCAATAAAAATTCCTTCCATATTTGTTTCAAAATTATGGTTGATATGTGGCAAGTCAACACCCCGGGTTTCTGTACCAATACGTAAAGAGATGGCTTCCACAGGGCAACTGTGAAAACACGCTCCATGTCCTATACAATTTGAAGTATTAATAACCGTTGCTTTTCCATTAACAATACCTAAAATATCTTTTTCCGGACAATCTGATATACAAGCAGCACTACCAATACAGGTATTCAGATCAATATAAGGATGCAAAGAAACCGGTTCATATAATCCCTCTTCTTTTGCGATGCTTATTTTCTTTTCGGTTTCTTTTGTCTTCTTCTTTTGTCTGTACAAATACACGGAAACTGTTATGATACATATGATAATAACAATTCCGTAAATAATTATTTGTTCCCAGTCTCTATCCATCAAAAAATCCATTTATATCCAAATGCTACAGTTATTGCAACATGGATGCATAAAATAATTAATAAGATCAAAGCAAATGGTAAGTGAACCACATGCCAGTATTTAAAAAGCCTTTGCATGGTTTCCAACCTTTCAATTTTTCTTGAAAGAGAAATTTCATTTCTTACTATTTTAAGAATGGAAATTCTTTCATTTTTTGGTAAAGCTGAATTTTTTAAAAGCCTTTTTAAACTGATGGTTCTTTTTTGCTTCCCGTTATCGGAATATCCAACAATGGTATCAACTAATTTTTTTTCCAGCTTAAATTTATCACTTAAAACATTTGACAAATTTACTTTCATGTCTTTTACCTCACTCAAACTAAGCTCTCTACCTTCAATAGTTCTTGGTATTTGTATATAAATAAACCTACCAATAAATCCACTTAAGACTACTGCCACCATACTCCAAAAGGCAATGGAAACAATTCCTCCAAATTTAAAAGTTGTATGAAAAAGAATAAGAATAGGACCAAGAGTACATAAAAATATATGAAATTCCAACATATATTTTAATCGGATGGTTTTTGCCAAAAAACCATATCTTTTTCTTGCAATATAAATAGCTACTCCAAAAACGATCATAAAGGTTCCTATAACACCAAGTCCCTGGCCGTATAAGCCACTGGGTTTAAACCAACTGTGCTGAGGATGATAAAATCTATTTTCTAGAGGAGTATTATAATAGGTATAACCCGTATAGCCCATATATAATGTAGTAAAGACCACTGTTAATATCAACAGAGAGATGTACACAACATGCATTTGTTTATTCATAACAATTTTGTATTCTATATTAAAAACGACTTAATCACCAAATACCCTAAAAAACAATTTAGAGATAAGCCATTTAAAAAAGGGAAAAATAATCTTTAAGCTATGAATACCTTCTGTTACAATAGATCCTTCATTTGATATTTTTTGAACAAGATCTAATAAAAGTATTGTATTAATTTGCACTTATAATACAATCAATTAATAATGTTACTATTGTTACATTATAATGAAACGTAAAAATACAATTTTTATTATAATAGCCAAATCATATCTAAAATCAATCAAATAGTAATTGTATAGTACTGTTTATTTGATGATTAACTATTTTTTTACCCATATAATGAATTATAATACCAAAGAATTTATTTACGGAAAAATATTTGTTTTAGCCAAAATATAAGTCATGATTCAATTATTTCCTAATCATAAAAGCTATAGAATTCTTTTAAAAGGGATATAATTTACCAAACTTAAAACCCATTTATTATGTAACAAAAAGAACAAAACTATCGTCCTCTTTTAACATAATTTTTTGAACTTGAATAATTCAATTTAAGTTACTTTGTATCTATAGTTGATTTTATTTCTGATGATCAAGTATAGTAACAGTAAGATTATTAACATTATTTAAAGACACTTCCAATGAAAAAATCACTCTTCTTAATCATTCTATTATTTCAATCCGTACTATCATTTGCCCAAATGCAAGGTCAAAGATCTGGTCAGGGTCAGACTTCCATGCCTAAATTTAATGCAAAAAATGTTGCAGGCATACTAAAGTATGACGAAGTCAAGATAAATAAGAAGCTTGGTATTAAAGATAATGATCTGAAGAAAAACATTTACAAACCTCTATCTGTGTATAATAAAAAGGTAGATGAGATCATTTTTTTGAATACTCCAAAACTGGAAAAGATAGAAAGGGAGGTTAATTTGCAAAGGGAAATTGCTATGGCTAATAAAGATCGTCAAGCCATGATGGGAATTATGGATGAAGCAAAAAAAGAAATAGCTCCTATTAAAAAAAAGATCATTGAAGCCAATAAAATATTGAATGAACAATTAAAAAAAATACTGTCGGAAAAACAATATAAAAAATGGTTAAAATATCAGGCAAACAAAAAGAAAGCATTAAAACCTAAAAGTCAATCGGGAACAAATAATATGTCCAGGGGTCAGGGTCAAGGAAGACATAGCGGTGGAGGTGGTGGAGGCCGTGGGGACAAAATGGGTTATTAAACTTAATTTATTTCCATTTGTAACATTAGTCTTTTTAATCTCAGATTGGAATTATTTCAAAAATAATCAACAGAGATAAGAATTAGTTCTATATTTAAATCAATTATTTAAACATTTTTATAAGTATCATCACACCTCATTTTCATTGGTTTTGATGTCTCCATAGAAAGGAAAATTACGCTGTAAGAAACTTATCCAAAATGTAGAAAAATACAAAAATGACAGAACAACAAGAAGATAATTATTTAGCAAACCATTATATACACAAAAGTAACTGGTTAAGAGCTGCTGTTCTGGGTGCAAACGATGGTATTCTATCAACAGCAAGTATTGCTATTGGAATTGCAACAGCAAGTGCTACAAAAGAACCAGTTATTTTGGCAACCGTTGCTGGGTTGGTTGCAGGAGCCTTATCAATGGCTGCCGGTGAATACGTTTCCGTAAGTTCTCAGACAGATATAGAACATGCTGATATCGAAAGAGAAAAACAAGAGTTGGAAGATATGCCTGAAATGGAGTTGCAAATGCTTGCAGAGATCTATAAAAAAAGAGGGCTTAAAAAGGATACAGCACTATTGGTGGCAAGAGAATTAACAGAACATGATGCATTGGGAGCTCATGTTCGTGATGAACTGGGTATCAATGAAATTAGTGAAGCCAAACCACTACAGGCTGCTTTTTCATCAGGAGTGGCTTTTACTGTTGGGGGAGCTTTACCTTTATTGGTTGTTTTATTTACTCCTCTAAACAATATGGAATATTTATTGTATGGTTTTTCTATCTTATTTCTTATCGTACTGGGTTCTATTGCTGCCAAGGCCGGAGGTTCCAGCATTAAGAAAGCAGTTATCCGAATTACCTTTTGGGGAACAATTGCAATGGGCTTAACTGCGCTTGTGGGTACTTTATTTGGAGTTAATGTATAGGATGTTTAAGATCAAATAGTAAATGCAACTTTTGAGAAGTTTTAGTGAATAATTGATTTTTAAGAAGAAAGACGGAAAATTACTAAAAACATCTATTGGAATACTTCGAAACCATAGAATTAATGGTAAACTACCATAACTGAAATGCATAAAACTAAACTTCTGGTAATACTAAATATAATACTGAGATGGATTGATTACTTTAAACTGACATTTATTCAAACCAAACCTAAGAAGTTGGAAGAATCGTTAAAAAACTATTTGAGGATTAACAAATTGATTTTTTAAGAGCCTGAAAAACATTGATGTGAAATGAGCCTTATAAATCCTTTTTTGATGTTTACCAAAACCCTGTTCCTTTACTAACTTATTGAAATTATGCAATCTAATCGCTAAATTATTTAACCAAAAAGTATTATTTACGACATAAGAGTATCTGTATTTTGGTTTTCAACTCAAAATAAATTAAGATACTTGAAAAACCCATTCTCTTTTCTTGTTATTTTATCATTTATCAAAAGATTATTGAAAAATCTAATTCAACTTTCTTTTGACAAACCATCTACCTTCAAAGCTGAAATTTAATGACAATGTATGATAATTTTCTTGAATTAATCCATTGGAAATTAACCCTTTTTGACCATATGAATAACCAATATTTAACATAGAATGAGTATACCTGTTAAAGGGTAACCCCGCACCAATGGTTAATGAATAATTATGAATTCTATTTCCGTCAATTGATAAATAGCCATTATCATAATTAAACCCAGACCTGTACTGAATCCTTTTCCAGTATTCGATAGCATTCTTTTTTGGAATGTATTCGGCACCAAATGCAAAAACATCCCGATCTACATATTCTCCGATATAATCAGATTGCCCAGTAGAATCCCAAAAGTTTTTTTTATAATCTACATTTAAAAAAAGACTTTTGTCAAGCCTGATATGTAAACCAAAGCCTAATTCTAGTGGTAATTCAAAAGGATCTAAATCAACATCCTTATTTATAATAGGCGCCGAAGTTTGCATAATTACGGTTTCAGTTTGACTACCGTTAAGTTGGGTTGGAAAACTTGCAGTTGTACCAATTGAAATATTATCAAATAGATCTAATTGAAAACCAGCACCAAATCGGAATCCATTATAGTAATTTTTTTCATTATTAATAAAAATTACACCTTTTATAAAATCTATCTCTTCTTCTTTTATAGTACCAAATAGGTAAGATCCGTAAACTCCTATCCGAAATTTATCTGTAAGCGAGTATCCATAATTCAATTTGAAATCATTTAATCCACCAGAGCCTGTGATATTTGATAAGAAAGCTTCGTTAGACCCTTCAATACTCGTTTCTATCCCAAATATTGTATATCCAACTGTTGTGTATGGTAATAAAGTGATACCTACCCCAGAGTTTTTTGAAATGGGAAACGCTATTGATAAATTAGAGAAATTACCATTTAATCTTGACTCTGATTCAATATTATCGTTAAGCTGATCCTTTTCTGCCTTAACTCCAATCTCATAAAATAAACTATTTGAGGGAATAGCACCATATGATGCAGGATTTAAATTGTTGACGAATTCTATAGATGGCATAGCAATACCAGCACCTCCTAAAGTATTGATTTTTCCTGTATTTAAACTGCTTGACACACCTAATCCATATAAGGAGTATGGAGAACTGGTTAAATTATTGTTTTGTGCAAATATCAGATTTATTGAAAAAAAACAAATCAAAAATATTATTATTATTCTAATTTTCATTATAAACTACATAGGTGATTTCTAATTTTACCTTTTTATCTTTTACAGCATTTTCACCCTCAAAAACATACCTGTCAACTGATGATTGAAAATCTGGTGGAGAAATTACTAAAAACAAATCCTCAGGTTTTGTACTTGTAAATTTCATATCTAAAAATGATTTTACAGGAAATTTATAGGTTGTAATGTTATACTCAGAATTTTCTTCTTCTATAACACCCGCTACAACATTCCCTTCATAGCCCAACAGATCATCTAATACTTCAGATTTATGATTTATGATTTTTAACTGTAAATAATTTCTGGTTTGAATAATTTGAGAGCTGGAATTTTGTTTTAAGGAAATCTTTAAAAACGCATCTAATACAATACCATCACCTGGAATGTCATAGAGGGTTTTTATATATGGTATGTCAATTCTACTTGTAATACCTGTACCTGATTGTACGAAACTATTGTTATTTGTATCGTAACTAGGAAGCATTTTTAGCGATCCATCAAGATCTTCTAAAAAAGTACCATCATTATTACTTTCGACATGGTTGAAAGAGGAAGTTGGATTTATTAAAAAATTGATTACTTTATCTTCAGATTCAAATTCCACACCGTTATCAATTGTGTAATAAATTCGCATTTCGCTATTTGTAGAAAAACCTAATATACTTGTATTGGCATCACTGGCTTTAATCAGTAAACCTTTATATTCTTCTAAAAATTCCTCATCACTATTAATTTCATTATTTTTTATTTTGTTAAATAATATTTCACCATAAATATTATCAAGTTTTATTGATAATGTATCTAGTTTATTAGGTCTTGGTTTAAAAAAAACGGAAGCTAATGGAGTGGAACCTGTTTTAAAATTTGTTGTATTATAATAAAAATTGTCATCATCGTTAGGTTCTATATCTTCTAATACATCATATACTTTGAATTCTTGAATTGGTATTGTATCATTATAAAAATAGTTATCAAAATTTAATACTAAAGAAATTGAATCAAACTCTGCTTTATCGTCAATTCCATATAAATCTGAATTTTTAAGTTGTATATAACTTTCACATTTTGTTAAACCAAACTCAGGATCATCATAAGAACCAATCATTAGTCTTTTTGCATTTGAAACTACTATTGAGTCAAATTGAAAAGTAGAGAGTTTTACTGTCAAGGTGTCTATATGATAAGCTTTGGTTTTTACATCTACCCAATCCTTACCAACATCCATAGAGAAAATATTTTCTTCATCTACATTACAAGAAAATATCAGAATCATTATGGGGATTATTAATAGGTATTTCATTCTCGTTCTTTATTTTTTCACAAACCTATTCAATCTATTATAATTCTTAAAAACAGTTATACCAAAGTATATTATTAATGGTCAAAAGAGATTATTTCATCTACCAACTAGGAATAATATCATTTGTAGGTAAAAAAACTTTGTTAGTAGATAATTTTCACTACCATGTCTAAAATGTTTTTGAAAATTATCAATTGGGTATAGTTTTGAATAAAAAATTTGATTTTGAATAAAACATTGATGTTTTTAATTGTACTAATAATAGTCAAAAAAAGTTTTGGGCAGTTTAATCAAGAATTGTTTACAGTTAATTACACCTATGCTCCTACAGGTAATGATGATCATAATTTTATTAAAACAGATTTACAACTTAATATTCCAATTAGACTTAATAGTGGAGTTTTAATAAATACTATTAGCTTTAATTATTATCAAACAACCTTTGTTAATGATATTATTTTCAACACAGTAGATTTAGAAAAAAACTATGGAATTAACTATGGCTTGATGTACACCTTTAATTTATCAGATAAATGGAGTTTGGCTGCAAGAGGAGGTGTTTCTCTTACATCTAATTTAACAAATGGAATTTCAGGAGATGATCTGGTTTTTAACGGAGGTTTGATGGGTATTAAAAGAGGAGGAACAACAAATAAACCCTCAAAGTTAATGTTTGGAATTGGTTATGCAACAATTACAGGTAAACCTAGAGTAATACCTCTTATAAATTACACAAAAAAGGTGAGTGAGAAATTTTCTTATGGAATTGGTTTTCCTAAATCAAATGTCTCTTATAACATAAATGAAAGAAGCACTTTAAAAAGTATTTTGTGGATGAATGGGTACTATTCAAATTTAAGTGATCCTGTCGATATTGGAAACAACAATGATGCAGAAAAATCTTCTTTTTCGGCAATTGCTTTAGGCTTGGACTATAGTTATCGAATGGATGAATCATTGTCAATAGTTTTTAAAGGTGGCTATTCTATAAAAAGTAAATATGATTTATTAGATAATGACAATAATATAATTTACAGTTTTGATTCGTCCGCAAAACCATATTTTTCAACTGGAATAAAATTTAATATAAATAAAAGATTTAATAATAAAATAAAATAAGAAAAATGAAAAAATTAGTTGGCTTGGCTTTAATAGCTATAGTTTTAGCAGGATGTTCAAATGATGATGATACTGAGTATGGAAACTGGGTAGAGCGATCTGTTTTTGACGGTATACCGAGAAGTAATGCAATAAGTTTTGTTGTAAATAATAAAGGCTATATGGGAACAGGTTATGATGGTGATGATTACCTGAACGATTTTTGGGAATATGATATTGATGGTGATTATTGGGTTCAAAAGGCTGATTTTCCCGGTAAAGAAAGAAGTTCAGCTGTTGGGTTTGCAACAGATACCAAAGGTTATGTAGGGATAGGTTATGATGGAGATTATGAACTGGAAGATTTCTGGGAATATAACCCTGATACAAATACTTGGGGTCAAAAAGCAAATTTTAAAGGAGGTCCAAGAAGAGGAGCTGTAGGATTTGAAATAAATGGTTTAGGTTACATTGGTACAGGATACGACGGTGACAATGATAAAAAAGATTTTTGGAAATACGATCCTTCTACCGATGAGTGGAGTGAACTTGTTGGTTTTGGTGGAAATAAAAGGCGTGATGCCATGACTTTTGAAATTAACAATAAAATTTACTTAGGAACAGGAGTTAGTAACGGATTATATGTTGATGATTTTTGGAAATTTGATCCAAGCAGTGACAATTGGACAAAATTAAAAACTCTAAATGAAGAAGATGATTACGCTATTGTAAGATCAAATGCCGTTTCTTTTACTATTGATGGTTTGGGGTACGTAGCTACAGGTTATGTCAATGGTGCAATTAGCTCGGTTTGGGTCTATGATCCTATTCTGGATGAATGGGAGGAAGCAACTTCATTCGAAGCATATCCAAGACAAGATGCTGTTAGCTTTTATTCAAATAACAAAGCTTTTGTTTTACTAGGAAGATCAGGAGGATTATATTTAGATGATAGTTATGAATTTCTTCCTAATGAAGAGTTTGACGAAGATGATTGATTAGTTTATATTAATTTGAGTGTTTTCACCAAAATTAAGCTTAAAGGAATACCATTTTGGAAGTAATTAGGAAATGGTTAGATTGAATTTAAACAAAATGAGATATTTAAAAAATTTTATTATACTAAATGCTATTCTAATGTCTGTTTTAGCAATATTCTTACTTCTTGAAAATTCTAAAGAAAGAGAAATTAGTGATACTTCTGCAATAAATATATCCATCTATAAGGTTGACAATGGCTTCGGCTATAGCATAAGTAGTAAAAATAAGATTCTGATTAGACAAAATTTTATTCCTGTATTTGAAACCAAACAACCTTTTAGTACTTTTAATGATGCACAAAGTATTGCTAATCTTGTTAAAAAAAGAATTGAAAATAAGCAAAGTCCAAGAATAACTAAAGAGGATCTGAGTTTACTAGAAATTAGACTAAATTGTGTAGATTTACAATAATATTTTTTACTGTGACATTTGATCTAAAAAAAAATAAAGAATTTTTAATCCATCTCTCTGTTTGGTTTACTATTGTTATAATAATTTCTTTGATTATTTACAAAGAAATAGATATATTGTCTTTTAATCAATTATCTAAAATTGGGTTTTATATAGTATTTTTTTACATAAACTATTTAGTATTAGTTCCTAAACTATTATTAAAAAAAAAGATGTTCAAGTACTTTATTTCAGCCCTTTTATTGATGATAGTTTATATTTTCCTTTTTCCTGAAATATTTCCGGCAAATAGAATAAACAAACCTCCATTTGGTAAAAAATTGCCATTTTTCTTGTTTTATATAAGAAATGCCTTAGCGCTTATTATACTTTTATTTTCAGGAACTTTGATACGTATTTTTACTGTATGGAGTGAAAATGAAAAGAAAAAAAATGAAATAGAATCACAAAAGGCAGTAACTGAATTGCAGCTTCTAAAAAACCAGTTAAATCCTCATTTTTTATTTAATTCTCTCAACAGTATCTATTCACTAACTACAAAAAAATCGAATGATGCACCCGAAGCAGTTATAACTTTATCAGAATTGCTCAGGTATATGTTGTATCAAACGAATAGTGATTTTGTACTTTTAGAAAAAGAATTAGTTTACATTCAAAACTATTTAAAGTTGCAACGACTTAGAATTGCTAATAATGAAAACGTAACTTTAAATATTCACGGTAATATTACCAATCAAAAAATAAGACCTTTGCTACTTATTTCATTTATTGAAAATGCATTTAAATATGGAACAGATTTTAAAGGGAACACCATGGTTGATATAGATATTTATGTAGATAAAAGCAAATTCAAATTTAATTGTATCAATCTGATTGGAAATTCAAAAAAAGATGATAATAGTTCAGGTATTGGACTTAAAAACACAAAAGAAAGATTAGAATTATTATATCCTGAAAAACATGAATTAATTATTGAAAACGATGGGAACTACTTTAAGTTACTCCTAACATTAAATTTAGATTAAATGCGCTGTATTATTATAGATGATGAACCACTAGCGGTTGATGTAATAGAAAACTATGTTAATCAAGTTGGAGGAATAGAAATTGTAGCCAAGTGTAATAATCCTTTAGATGCAATAACAATTTTAAATAAGAATCAGGTTGATCTGGTTTTTTTAGATATTGAAATGCCAAATATTACCGGAATAGATCTGGTTAAAACCCTAGATAATATTCCTCAATTTATTTTTACTACTGCTTATCCTCAATATGCTTTAGAGGGTTTTGATTTAAATGCAACTGATTATTTGGTTAAGCCAATTCCGTTTCATAGGTTTTTAAAAGCTGTTTCCAGGGCTAAAGAAAAATTTGAATTAGAGAATAAGACTATTGAAAAGATTATTACTAATCCACATAAACAAGATTCCTTAAATAATAATTTTATTTTTGTGAAATCAGAATATGACAATGTAAAGATAAATACTGGTGATATAATTTATATTCAAGGGCTTAAAGATTATATTAAAATAAATATTATCAATTCAAATAAGTCAATTTTAACATTATCCAGTTTTAAAGATATTCAGGAAAAACTACCTTCTAATCAATTTATAAGAGTGCATCGTTCGTATATCGTTAATACTTCTTTCATTAAATCTGTTCAAAAAACTAAAATTGTAATTGATGATATTCGTATTCCGATTGGAGAAACTTATAAAGAGGAGGTGTTTAAAAGATTAGGTGTTTAATTAATATAATAATTTTTGTCTTTTTTATTGTAAATTGCGGTTAGATCGTACATGAAAAAAATTCAAATTATTAAGTTATACATTTTCTTGTTTTATCATTGACAGTTAGGATTTATCTATTAATTTTACAAAAAACTCATTAATTTGACTTAAAACAAGTTATACCTTCAGGGTATTAGAATTTTTTATATTCTGACCTAAGTTTAAATTTTATGGAATTAACAGAAATTCTTGGAAAAATAGAATCAATGATTAAGGAGGAAAATAAAAAATTTGAATCTAGTAATTATTTATCAGAAACAGATAGCAATAGTAATTCATCAAGAAATATTCTGCACCTCGTTATTCTTTACTTTTTAAAGCTATTTAAATCTCCTTTTACAAAAAAATATTTTTCAAACTTAATAAAAATCGCAAAAAAAGATGCCAGACTTTACGCCATGATCATGGGAATTTTAGGTGTTCTTTTTATATTCTTTACTGTATTGTGGTTTTTTATATCAACAGCCATTGGATTCTACTTTTATGAAAAAGGAAATACAATATTTATATCTCTTTTATACTCTATTGGCTTTCAAATGATCTTTTTTGTGTTCATGATTCTTATTGGCTATTTAGGTTCAAAAAGGATTACATCATTAAAAATGGTAAAAAGTTTATCTAAGCATTTAAAGTAAAATTTTTATTTTAGCCTAAAATCCTTGATAATACCTTAATGCATATTGCCGGGAACGTTTGTTTTTTCAAAGGTATTAATGGGTGTTAGTAAAATTGTATTTGAAAAAAAAATTGAAAAAAACGATGTTGAAATTGAGAGTGAAATTGAATACAAGAGCAATTTCGAATTCAATGTTTTAAACGGAACAAGCACACCTTCTCTTCCACCCGTAGATATAGAACCCGGGCTATACCACGAGCTTGAATTTAACATGGATACAGTATTATCAACGGGTAATTCCATTGAAATAAACGGGACTTTTAATGATGGGGCAACCATTTATTCTTTTGAGTTTAGTTCAATGATGGAGAAAGAATTTGAAATTGAAAACAAGAATGGTATTGATCTGTCTGAAAACAATATTGCAAATTTTATCCTTTATTTAAGTTTGGAGGAATTGTTTGCTGGTATAGATTTTAGTAGTGCTCAGGTTGATACGGATGGTATTATTAGAATTAACTCCAATTCAAATAGCAAAATAAGCTCTAAAATTGAGCATAACCTGGAGAATATTATGAATTTTGAAGAAGAAAATGAGCATCATGATGATAAATAATTATTAATCTCAACAACAGAAAAATTTACAGGCCGCTTTTTAAGTGGCCTGTTTTTGTTACTGGTATTGTGTAACATTTATTTCGTTTTTCTTTGTAAAATGGTATGGTTATTGACTTTTTCATCATAAGTGAAATCAACTAAAACATTTTAATTATGAAAAACTTATTTATATTATCATTTATAGCATTATTCTTTCTAACCTCTGGTTGTTCAGACGATACAGATGATACTCCACAAATTGAAGAATTGACACAACAAGAAAAAGATGACCTTTTATTTATCCGCGAAGAAGAAAAACTAGCGAGAGATGTTTACTTATATGCTTACGATCTTTATGGTGAGAGAACCTTCAATAATATTGCAAATAGCGAACAAACTCACATGGATAAAGTATTGACACTTATTAATACGTATAATTTATCTGATTCGGCATCATCAGAAAGAGGTGTTTTTTTAAACCAGGAACTTCAGGGTTTATACAATGATCTTACAGCACAGGTAGATATATCCTTAGTTGATGCTTTCAAGGTTGGAACAACCATTGAAGATCTGGATATTTGTGACATTGAAGAATTTGAAGACAGAACAGATAAAACTGATATTATTGCTGTTTATGATCTATTAAGGTGTGGCTCACAAAATCATATGAGAAGTTACGATAATCAGCTATCATTGCTTGGAATAAACTATATACCACAATTCATATCTCAAGATGAATTTGATGAAATAGTCATTAGCCAAAACGAACGTTGCGGACAATAACCAAATAATATCCACTAATTAAACCAATTCACAGGGCTATTTACAAGCAATTCTTTGATTTTACATCATCACTTCGTAAACAGCCTTTTTTGATAAAAATCGTTAAACCTTTTTATAATACTCAATTTCATTACCTGCCTTAGCACTTACTTTTCCAGCAAATTATATCTGTCATTTTCTGAATATTTGATAAAGTTTTTGGCAAGTTTTATTTTTTCTTCAATAAATGCTACTTTCTCTGCTCCGGTGATCAAAACGCTAATGGGTAGAGACCATACAAAATTAAGCGCTTCTTTAACAGAAATATAGTTGGGAATAATCGGATCTTTTGATTCCCACTGGGTTTTTTCCTGCATTCTTTTTTCTTTAAAAAAACGACCATCCGACAAGGTTTTCATTGCCAAAACCCCAAAATCCCTATCTAATGCAATGGGCAAAACATTTTTTATAAAACTATGAAAATGCATGTCAATGGTATTGATCGGCATTTGAACAGTTTCTAAAATATCATGATCTGTTGTTTTTTCAAACATCCTTTTATGTGCAAATGGATTCTGATGTCCAGTAAAACCAATATGTTTGACCTTTCCTTCTGCTTTTGCTTTTTCAAAAACCTCCAATACCTCATTTTCAATACGATTGTCAACATCTTCGGGGGTTCTTAACGAATGTACCTGCCAAAGATCAATATAATCACATTTCATTCTTCGCAAGGTTCCTTCCAAATGCTTAAGTGCAGTAGTTCCACTAGAGGCAGTGGATTTACTCATGATAAAAATATCATCCCTGTATTTAGGTACAAGATATTTTCCATAACGAATTTCACTTCCTCCGTTATCGTAAGATTCTGCCGTATCAAAAAAACGTACACCTCCTTCTATTGCTTTTTCTATCACCTTCTGTGCTTCCATTTCGGTAGTCCATCCAATATGAAAACCACCAAGTCCAAGCATGGTTACTTTTTTACCGGTCTTACCAAGTGTACGCAAAGGAAGTAATTCACCCCATTGATCCCTATTTATATTTGCAAAGCTTTCCACCGGAATCATTAAACCACCGGTAAGCATTGCTAATTGTTTTAGAAAAACACGCCTTTCACTCATCATTTGTAATTTTATTAAAGTTAGTGTTTTATTTGAAAAATGTGCAGCATAGGAATCCTAATGATCATACTGCACAAAAAAAATCTGCTTAAAAATTACTTAGCAAAAGCAATAACACTTCGAGACTTAATTTCCTAACTTTTAAGTTCTACAAATCAATTCCCTTAAATTTTATATAACAAAAGGAATAAGCCTTTTAGTCCGTTTAGAATATGAAGCATACTCTTCAAAATTTTCCATTAAAGATTTTTCTTCTAAAAGCATTCTTACAATTGTACTTAAAACAATTAAAGCAACTGCTACAACAGTTTCAGTATTAGGAAAAGATATTATGCAAGTCAGAAAAAAGTATATTACTGCGGCATAAATTGGATGACGTAACCACTTATAAGGTCCATTTGTGACAAGCTTTTCTTTATATGTATTTGCAGATGCGTGAAATGATTTAAATCCAAATGTCATTCTTGCCCAAATCATTAGTCCAAAGGCAAGAATCTGAATAATTATTAAAATTGGATTATCTGATAGTATAGAATGATTTTTAAAAAGGTATATCATTCCAAGTACTGAAATAGCGAAAGCTACAAGTGAACTAAGTTTTAAAAACATATTGTCCTATTTAATTTCCTGTTATTATTTTCAGATCTGGTATTTTTCACAACCTTTTGGTTAATATTTTGTAATGGATAAAAGTAAGTATAATTTTCCGCAGGAAAAATATCCGCTTTAAAAAAACTCTTACTTCTAATTAAGCGAAAAGCCGTTATAAATTTTAACCATCCTAAATTTGTACTTCAATATATTTATATAATAATCAAAAGGACAGAAGAGGGGAGTAAGGTTAATTTAACCGTTAGAACTATAGATTCTGTCAACAATGATAATCTCCTCTCTTCTTCTACTAAAATTTAAACAGTTCATTAGGCTTAGAACCTTTTTTTAGGATGCTAAATTACGGTAGTATTGTTCTTTATAAACTTTTAATTATGGTTAAAAACAGTAACTTTTTTGGTATTGACATCTCTAAAAATGTAATTGATGTTGTTAAAAATGGCGAAAAACATTTGATTTTACCTCGTTCCTAAAGCTCGTCTGCTTGCGTAGCAGCAATGATCAAGTATTTTTACCTTTCAACCTTTAGGATTGAGGTAAAAAAGAAAAACATTTGATTTTATGAAATTTTTCACTTATTGATTCGTAATAGTTATGAAGTATTAAAACTTTTTAAAGAAAAACGTATAACCAAGTAGTAATCCAATCGAATTGTAATTTGCATTTGTTATGGTGGACCAATTTTCCATCGTTTATCTTTAATATTGATCATTCCTCCAGTTAAAAGTGGTACAGAGCCAAGTTGTGAACTTTTAAAGTCGGCTTTTTCTCCTAATGCATTTTCAATTTTAATATTTTCTATTCGGTAAGCATTGGCATTAACCGAAATAGAAGAATTATCTAAAAATCCTAAAGCACCGGGATTATAATAAATCATGGTATTGTCATTATTACCTCCAACAACAGCTCCGGAAAGGAGTGCTGATTCGGTTCCAAACTGCTGTGTCCAATAATGGGTATCTTGTGCTTGTGATTTTGTAATACTTAAAATGAGGAAGAAACAAAAGTTATCAAACTCAGCGCTATCAGGATAAAAATTAAAAATCTATTCAATTAGTTGGATTGTGCTTTTGCATCTTGAATCATTTTATTATTTACCACAACACCAATTTCAACTCTTCTGTTTTTAAATAACTTCCTATTTTTTATCCATAGAATCTTTTATAAAACCATGTGTTTAAATTAGATAATAAGGTAAGATAGTAAATAATCATAAATATATTAGTTCAATTTTAATATAAAAACTTGAATTCTAAAAACTGCCTATTTTTAATATTGGTTTGTTTAATTACAACTTAACATTACGAATGAATTTCCCCAAGGCAGTGCCTCGAGGAATTCATTAGATTACATATAATTCAAGTAAAAATTAATGACTCATCATTGCTCTTTTTGCTTCTGCCTCTAAATTTACATAAGGAGTACCTTCAACAGTTACACCAACAAACTGAATTTTTCCTCCGCTAAACCTATTGGGTGTTGGATATAATCCACTTACAGCATCTGCACTATCATATCCTACACATAAACCATCACCCGATAGGGTAAATTTGGCAGGTTGTGTTCTCATCGATTCTTCAGCAACAACTTTACCATCAATATATAGTTTAGTTTTACCAATAGACTCTCCTTTATCGCCTGTTTTTTCTCTTATAAACTCCATACCTATACTATGCTTTCCAGGAGTTAGTTTTATTGAAGATTCAAAAACTTGCTCTGGTTTGATACCTAAGAAATTATATACGTAATATAATTTCTTGTTTTTAATAAATAAGGTGTGACCTCCAAAACGAGAACCATGTGCAAAAACAACCCCTGAAGCTTTATCTGTAATATCTACATTCGCTAATATTTTATACGAACGTCCCCTTACGTTTACAGCATTCCCTTCTGGTACAGCTGCAGCAAATGGGTAATAAATATAACGATCTCTTGCTGGTTCTTGTGATGGTCTTTCAATACCAATTATTTCAGCAGCACTTCTGTCATCTAATGGAAGTACATTATTTTTCTTAGCTTCAACAAACCAAGCATCAATTAATTCTTTTAATTTTTCAGGGTTTTCTTTTGCTAAATCATGTGATTCTGATCTATCTACAGCAACGTGATACAATTCCCAATCATCCTCGTCAAAATGTCCTACTCCTGATAAAGGAGCGTGAACAGCAGCAGCTTTCCAGCCATCTTTCCAAATACCACGAGAACCTAACATAGCAAAATATTGTACATGTTTTTGTGTAGCATCATTAGGTTTTGCATCAAAAGTATATGCCATTGAGACTCCAGATAAAGGCACTTGTTTAACTCCTTCATAAACTTCTGGCATTTCTAATCCAATTGCTTCTAATAAAGTAGGAACAATATCAACAGAGTGATGGTATTGATTACGAATCTCTCCTTTTGCTTTGATTCCTTTTGGCCAAGAAATTACTAATGGATCATTAGTACCTCCTGCATATTGTGAATAACGTTTAAACATTTTAAATGGTGCAGAAAAAGCAGAAGCCCATCCTGTTGGGTAATGTTCGTATGTTTCTGGCCCACCTAAAACATCTAAATATTGCATATTTTCTGACAATTCATCTGGATACCCATTAAAGAATTTATTTTCGTTAACCGAACCGTTTGGCGAACCTTCACCAGATGCTCCATTATCTGCAGCATACAATACGATGGTATTTTCTAATTGTCCACTTTCTTCTAAATAGTCAATTACTCTACCTACTTGTGCATCGGTAAATTCAGAAAAACCTGCATACACTTCTGCCATTTTTGTGAATAATTTTTTCTCATCAGTATTTAAAGTATTCCAAGGACGAACCATATCAATGGCCTGTGCCATATCTTCACGCATTGGATTCATTGGTGTATTTACAGTACCTTCAGGTAAAATTCCCTTTTCTGTCATACGTTTGGTAACCCATTCTCTATATGCATCGTATCCTTTATCAAACTTACCTTTGTATTTTGCAATATATTCTTTTGGTGCATGGTGAGGTGCATGGTTTGCACCCGGATTGTACCACATATACCAAGGTTTTGAAGGGTTGGTAGCTTGCTGATCTCTTAACATACCTAAGGCGTGATCGGCTAAATCTTTTGAAAGGTGATATCCTTCTTCAAATTCAATTTCTACAAAATGATTGTCTTCAATTAGATCTGGATACCACTGGTTGGTTTCACCACCAATAAATCCATAAAAGCGATCCCATCCCATTTGTAAAGGCCACTGTTTTTTACTTCCTCCCGAAGCTACATCTTCCTCAGGTACGTTGTGGTTTTTTCCAATCCAAAAAGTACTGTATCCATTGTTTTGCAAAACTTTTGAAAGTGGCATTACTTCTGGACCCATTCTACCGTTTGCTCCTGGAAAACCATCGGCAGTTTCTGTAATTGCAGCCATTCCATTTAAATGGTGATTTCTACCTGTTTGAATCGTTGAACGGGTTGGTGAACATAAAGCTGTGGTATGCCATTGTGTATAAGTTAAGCCATTTGCAGCTAATTTATCCATAGTTGGCATATTGATAGCTCCACCATAAGGTGACCATGCACCTAGACCCGTATCATCATAAAGAATAAATAAAATGTTAGGTGCGCCTTTTGGAGCAGATTTAGGCGTATAGGCCGACCAATCTGATTTTGAATCTCTAATATCTAGAGCAATCTTTCCTTTAAATTTTGATGAGGAACTGTTATCTTCTTCATTCTGAGAAGTTTTCTTTTCTTGGGCTGTACAGCTTTGGAAAATAAATAATGTTAAACCTATCACTAAAATTTTAGTGATCTGTTTTACTACAAGTTCAATTTTTGTCATTGTTAGTTTTTTAAATTAAGTTACAAAAGTATCATAAACCAACAATATAATGGACATCAATTGATATGTCTTAATTTTTTCTTTATTCTGGATACTGTTAAAGCAGTAACTCCTAAAAAACTAGCTAAATGTTTATCATAAGTAGATTCAATTAATATGGGATTCCAACTTATTAAATCTAAGTATCGTTCTTCGGGTGTCATTGTTACAAAGGTATTCAAGCGATAAGAAAGTGTTAAAATAATTTCTTTTAAAAAATTTAGATAAAAATTCAATATTTTAGGATTCTTATATCCTAAAGCTTCTAATTCACTAATATCAAATTTTATATAATGAACTTCATCAATAGCTCCAATATCAAGTGTATGAACTTCATCACCAAACACTTTTGTATCCCCCATTAAATGACCTTCAGCTCTTATGTAGTTATTCAACTCTTGTCCTTTATTATCAATACTATATGCTCTTGCAACTCCTTTTAAAATAAAGATTAGGTTTTTATGCGCTCGACCTTTTTTCAGAATTATTTCTTTATTTTTCGCAGCTTTATAATCACAAATAGATAAAAATAGATCAACTTCTTTTTCCTCCAACTTGGGAAAATAGTTAAGAATTAAAACTTTTATTTCAGATTTTGAAAATTTTATTATTATTATTTTTCCAATGTTAGTTAAGACACCCAGTTGTATGCCAACTGAGGAGTCTGTGTGACAACATGGTTTAATTTAGATAGGTTAAAGATAAAGAAATTATGGATTAAATATGCAGAAATGTTTGCTAAAATCACACCTGTTTTTAAAAGAACAGATATACCTTGGTATGGAAAATCTGAAAGTAATGTCTTTTTTATTCCTTGGTATAAAGCAAATCTAATGACCATTTAATATTACCTTTATTGTTCACTTAAAGTGAAACCCTGAATTTGATTAAACAAAAGTTTTAAAAACTTGCCCTTAATTGTATACTACCGGTATGAATGGTATTTGAATTTTCAGATTTTCTGCCAAAATAATTAATGTTCAGATCTAAATAGGATGTCAGTCGTTTTTGTAAATTTAACAACCAGGTAAAGTTGGTACCGGGTTGTAAACCTTCCAACATTTGGTATGCTACAGGTGAATTTTGATTTCCTACAAAGGAATTGAAATACAAATTTACATTAGCATTCACTGAGAACTTCTGCCTGTTGGCATATTGAAAATTTGCTCCAAAAACATGCATTTTTAATGTTTCAAATGCCTCCATCTCATTTTGCTTGTTTTTGAATTTATAAAATGCTTCCAATCGGGAATTCTTGCTGTACAAATAAGATATTTTTGGATGTAGATTTGTATCTATAATCTCGTAGTTTCTATTGGAATAGGTAAGGGATTGACTGATGCTTTTGTTCATACCTCCCATAATATCAAACAACCAAAAATTTCCAATTTTATGGATCATTTGCAATTGTTGTGTTGAAAAATGAACATCCTGATCACCAAAAATAAATATGGATCTTTTTCTCGAATTGATATAAGTATACACAAAACTATAATGCTGTAACCCTCTGTTAAAGAATAAACTATTCTTAAAATTAAGATCTAAAGACAGCAGGTTTTCATCATTATAATCAAAGGGATTGATATTCAAATTAGATCCTTCTCGTTTGGTTTTAGAATCTATTAAAAAATAAGCCTGATTACTAAAATGGGATAGTGTTTTTTTAAAACTGGCTGCATTCTGCCATCGCATGGCATTCAGATTGATTGATTGTGTGAATTTATTTTGATTTGTTTTGATGAATTTCACCTGCGGTAGCAGTACTCTTACATACTTTGCCTGATCCTGAAATTTAGCAATTACAAATTCATCCAGTTCCTGAATTCCATTTCCATTAAAATCAATCCATTCATAAAATCCTTTTCCGGGTTCTACTTCGATATAAATAAACTCCTGCTGAGGTAAATTACCGGCCTGTGTTTCATATAGTGTTTGTAAAACTACCATACGTTTCCAAAGATTTTGCCGGTAATTAATTCTTGCATTCAAAGATTTTTCATCATCAATGTTAACATTTTTTACCGTGCGATAATTGATAAAAACACCCAGATCTGTATTCATATTATGGATCAATTTAGATTTGATAAAATAAGTGTTTGCTTTACTAACATTCTCTAAATCACCATTTTGAACGCTATCTGTCGATCTGAAATTGTAACCAAACTCAGCAAATACTTTTGTAGAATCCCCTATTCCATAATACCCTTCCATCTCCGTATAACGATGACTAAGTATATCAGACCTTTCTGTAATTTTATCTTTTATATCATTATTTTCATAATTGAATTTTGCTCCTATCCAGCTTTTTCTAAAATTGTGAATTGCGTTGCTATACCATCTGTAAAACTTTGTTTTGTTCAATCGATCTTCGCTATTTAAAGCACTAAAACTGGTAGAAATATGGGTGTTCTTATAATTTAAACTGGTTAATAAAACATGTTTTGATCCTTTGTAATTCTCACCAAATGTCAGGTTTTCAAAATTGTAATTTATAAGCCCAATACTATCCTTAAGCAGGGAAAGCCCGGCTCGTATATATTGTTGTTTCTGTAGGTTTTGACTGGCATTGTATTTGATATTCCAGTCACGTGAAAATTCGATATTTCGAAACCTTTCTACCGTATTAAAATTCTTATCAATATATTCATAATCTAAATCACTATCCAGTTTCCATTTTTTATCAATAATAGATTGTTTCCAAGATATTTTTGAAGCAAATCCTTTGTTATTGTCATTATCAACATTTGAAAATAAATTCTGGTCTTTATCGCTTAAAGCGATCTCTGAACTAAAATTAGTTTTTTCACCAGGATTATAATTCAGATTAACGGTAAACATTTGTAATTTTTCCGGTGCAACTAACTGAATTACCGGTAAATAAGAACCCTGTTTCAAGTTGTTTTGCTCCGGCACATAGGCATACACCCTACCGGAAGCCAGTGTTGTTTCAATAAAATAATCTCCTTTATTTTCTCCAACATAACTAAAACTAACCTGATACAACACATCATTCGGATTGGTGGAGTAAATAAAGGTCTCCTGATTATTTACAATCGATTTTTTATATAAAATTTTGTTCTCTGCATAAACAGCAGGAATTGCTGAGGGAGCAACCATTTTCGTTTTATCATCACCTGCTTCAGCTAAAATTTGTTTTTGCTCATCGGTTAAATCCTGTTGAACAGTTTTATTCTTCGAATCAGATTCATTAAAATATTTGATACCAATTTTAAGCTTGTCTGATTTATAAGATGCTCCGTCATAAGTAAGAAAACGAGTGTAATTTCTATCAGCAATCTGATACTCAACGGTTATTCTAAGATTTGAATTGACAGCATAGATCGTGGTAAAAGTAATCTCAGAAGTATTGTAGTCAATTGTATAATCAAAATTTTCTCCTCTTTTCAACAAAACACCATTGGCATACACTCGCTCACTACCCGAAATCATTAATATAAACTGTTCATTATTTGGCCCCAGTATTTTATATGGTCCCTGGTTACCATCAATACCATTAAAATTAAAACTATGATACCTACCCTTCACCATTGCTCCGGAAGCAAAAACATTCGTTTCTCCTACATTATGATCTATCTTTGCATTTACTGCAACACCAGATATTTTTTTATAAAAGCGCATAAAATAACTATCCTTATTTTGCATATCAATATCTCCGGCTGTTATTTTCCAGTTCTTGCTAAACAATTCGATAAAAACCCTGTCAAATTCATCAATACGTTGCGTATATCCACCTTCCTGCAAGGGGATTTCATTATCAGTAATGGAAGCTCTAATACCTACATTTTTTGATAAATTTCCTTCTATTTGTAAATTAAAATTGGAGTTTACAACTGCGTCCTGGTTATTTCCAACAGTTACTCCCCGTGACAAACTACCACTGGTATAAAGTCCTTCAAATGGTTTATTGGATCTTTTTGTATGTTCTGACTGATAACTATATAATTTTGACTCATTCGTGATTTTAGGAATGATCAATCCCCTGTCAAAAGCAGTATATTTTCTTGTTAAAAAGTTAGGTAAATGCATGTATTCTACTTTTATCATTTTACCTGTAAACTCTTTATTGTTTTTAAAGATCAATATTGCTTTGGCAAAATCAACTGTATAATACTGTGAATCAATTTCTTCTTCTTTTTCATCTAGAACTTTAATGTACCAGGAATTGATACTAACGGAATCAATTTGAATGGTATCAGATTTTACCATAAAAATTTTAGTCTCTTTAATTGACAGCTTATTCTGGCCATAAAAAGTCAGACCAGACAAGATACAAAAGATTACTAAAATTTTCTTCATGGAAATAAGCTGTTGGTAAAACAAAAATAGAAGAAATATGTTAGGAAATGTATTAAATATGAGTTCTGCTATTGTTTTATCCTCAAGGAGTGAATGAGTAAATGAATTAATGCTATAATGGAGGATTTTATTATAAACTTGAACGTTAACTAAAACCTAAAAATATCTTTGCGAAACTTTGTGTTTTCTCTGTGTAGCTCTGTGAAATAGTTATTCACATTTATATTGTATTTATTTTTTCGATTTTCTACGTATCCTATTGCTTTCATTTTTATTCAAAAAAGAGAGATTGCTACATTGTTCGCTCCTTATGATTCTCAAAGATGATTGAAACACTTTAGTCTTTTTTCTTTTCTCTTATTTCTGATCCATTCAACCTAAGTAAATTCTCTAAAATAAAGAAGTTTGTTTGGAAGGGTTTTCATGTTCCAGTAACCATTTCTTTCTCCAGATTCCTCCGGCATAACCCGTTAAAGAGCCATCACTACCGATTACTCTGTGACAAGGAATAATGATCCATATAGGATTCTTACCATTTGCTGATGCAATTGCCCGAATTGCTTTTACAGAATCCATTTTTTTAGATTGATCCAAATAAGTGATGGTTTTACCATATGGAATATTTTGCAATTCTTTCCATACTTTACTTTGAAAAATTGTTCCCTTAGGATTTAGTTTTAGATCAAAACCGGTTCTTTTCTTTTGGAAATATTCATCTAACTGACGAACACATGCTTGCAAAGATTCCGGAATAATCACTGATGATGAAATCTCACCATCCATCACAGATACTTCTATAATTCCATCCTTATCCCCGATAATTTTGGCAATTCCTATCGGAGTTTTATAATAAGCAATATCTTTTATGTTGTCTTTCAAACTAAATTTTAAATATGGTTTTTGAATTTTTCGTTGTTATTTCAGCAATCTTATGCACTGAAACATTGTGTATCTCAGCCATTCTTTCAGCAACCTTTAAAATATAACTACTCTCATTTCTTTTACCTCGAAAAGGTGTTGGAGCAAGATACGGAGCATCTGTTTCTAAAACGATATCTTCAAGTGAAATTTCATTTAAAAACTGATCTATTTTACCATTCTTAAAAGTTACCACTCCTCCTATTCCTAGTTTCATCTGATAAGAAATTGCTTGTTTTGCCTGTTCTAAATTCCCTGTAAAACAGTGAAATATGCCGTAAAGATTCTCCTCTTTTACTTCCTCTAAAATTTCAAAAATTTCATCAAAGGCATCACGACAATGAATTACAATTGGCAAACTATTTTCTTTTGCCCATTCTATTTGCAATTTAAAAGCATCTTGCTGCTGCTGCAAAAAACTATTATCCCAGTACAGATCCAGACCTATCTCTCCAACAGCATAAAACTTCCTTTCTTTTAGCTTTTCATGTACAATTTTTAGTTCTTCTTTATAATTTTCTTTTACATGGGTTGGATGCAAACCTGCCATTAAAAAAACATGATCAGGAAACTGTTTTTCCAAATCAAACATTGCTGCATAATAAGTTGAATCAATTGCCGGAACAAAGAACCTACTGATCCCTTTATCAATTGCTCTTTGTACTACAAGTGCCCTGTCTTCATCAAATTGTTCACTATATAAATGTGTATGTGTATCTGTTAATATCATATTGCAAATATAAAATAGCTTATGCAATATTAGCATCATATACCAAATTATTGTACAAATACCCTTTTGATAAATAAGTAACAATTATATTAAAAAAATATAAATACTACTTGTCAAAAAACTTATCTTTGCAGCTTTATAACTAACCAAATTAAATTTATGAAAATATACCACAATCCCAGATGTAGCAAAAGCCGACAGGGACTTGCAATTTTAAATGATGCAAATGTAGAATTTGAAATCATACAATATTTAAAAACTCCTCCTTCCGAAAAGGAAATTAAAGATATTTTATCAAAACTCAACATGAAGCCCATTGCTCTTGTTAGAAAGAATGAAGCTATCTGGAAAGAGAACTATAAAGGAAAAAAGCTTAGCGATGAAGAAATTATCAAAGCTATGGCCGAAAATCCTAAGCTAATTGAGCGACCTATTGTTATTCATAATGATAAAGCTGTTCTTGGTCGTCCGCCTGAAAATATTTCCACTATTCTTTAATTTTTATACAAGTTTCTTTTTAAAATAGACATCCATATACCTATTTTTGGTAGTCACTAAAAATACCATTAAACCACTATTTTGTAGTTATGGATAAAAGAATACTTTTAACAAATTACATTTGTGCGAAATGAAATTGCTTAATTTTATTTTATTCGGTTTGCTTTCTTTAAGCATTTATAGTCAGCAAACTGATAATAGGTTTCTAGTGTCCGGCGCTGTACATGATGCAGAGACGCGTACTGCTCTGCCATTTGTCACCATTTCTTTACAGGATATTCATACAAATGAGATCATTGGTACTATTACAAATAAAAAAGGAACTTTTGATCTTTTGGTGCCTGAAGGTAAATACAATTGTATTGTAGAATCACTTTCTTTTGAACCATTTAAGATCAACTCTATTGATGTTTGTCAGGATTATGAGGTTGGCATTATTGAGTTAAATCAAAATGTGGAAGAGCTGAAAGAGGTAGAAATAGTTGCAAAATTGAAACTGATGGATTATAAATTTTCTAAAAAAGTCTATCATGCTTCCAAGGATATTTCCAATGTGGGAGGTAATGCCATTACTGTTATTGAAAATACACCTACAGTAAGAATAAGTGAAGATGGTAAAATTACCATTCGGGGAAATACTGCAGCAGTTTTGGTAAATGGAAAACCTTATGGCGGACAAAAAACAAATGCAGATATCTTAAGTTTAATACCAGCCAATTCAATAAAAAATATTGAAATTTTAACCCGATCAGCAAAATATGATGCTGACGGAAGTGGTGAAATATTAAATATTATTTTAAAAAAAGGAATAGTTGATGGCTACAATGGTACTGTTGAGGTGCATGAAGGTTATCCGGATAACGATGGAATCAATACCTTTTTAAATTACAAATCTGAAACCATTAATTTATACACAACGGCTAGTTTTAACCATAATGTAGAATTAAAAAATACCGATATTCATCAAACCTTTTTAGGAAATGATCAACAGCCAATTGGTAATTTTAAAGAAGAAAGAGATGATTACCGGCAAAGAAATACTGTTCTTTTCAATATTGGAAGCGATTTTTTGATCAATAAAAAAAATACGATAACTGCCTCTTTACTTTTTACAAATGCCAATAAAAATTATGACTCTGAATTCTTGATGAATGATTATCAGCCAGTAGATAATTTAATAAATTCTTCATTAAGAGATACTAAAGACCATAGTGATGTGTCTTTTTTTGAATCTTTTCTCAATTTCACCACCAAATTTAATGACAAAGGTCATCAGTTATCACTGGATATGAATTTTAGTAAAAACCGTTCAGAAAACAATACAATGATTTTAGATAATGTTGTTTTCCCTGATGTTAGTACAGATAAAAAAGCATATAATAAAGATGAATTGGTGGATAACTATTATTTTCAGATAGATTATAACTATACCTTTAAAAATAAAGCCAAGCTGATTGCCGGGCATAAGTCAAATTTCAGAAAATATCAAAATGATTTTATTGCAACTAATTTTGATCCAGTTTCTCCTATGGGTAATCCACTAATCAATTATGCAAATAATATTCAATACAATGAAAATGTCTATTCCTTTTATATGAATTTTAGCCAACAGCTTGAAAAATTTAGTTATTCTTTTGGGTTGAGATCTGAATTTACACAGACAGAAATTTTGGTAGATTATGATAATGATCAATACAATAATAATTATAATAAGTTTTTTCCATCAGCAACCATAGCTTATACATTTGAAAATGGAAACAATATTTCCACCAGTTTTTATCGTTATATTAATCGCCCAAGTATTGCTGAGTTAAATCCTATTAATTCATTTGTAAATCAAAGATTTATACGATCTGGAAATCAATTTTTAAAGCCTAATTACACCAATTATTTTGTGGTAGAATTCAATCAGGAATTTGATAAATTATTTTTAAATACTGCTGTTTATTATTCTAATTCTACGGATGAAATATTTGATATTTTAGAAAAAACTGATCAGCAAACAGAAGATGGATTTGATATTTACCACAGTTACCCCATCAATAACGGAACGTTAAATTTTGCAGGTTTAGAAATATCAGTAAACTATAATCCAATTAAAAAGATAAGGTTTGCAGGATTGATCAGTCCCTACTTTTCCAGTTTTTCTGATACTTTTGAAAATAAATATGATTACAATGATTTCAGATGGTATGCACAGATGTCTTTAGCTTACCGAATGAATAATACCCTTCGTTTTCAAGTGAACTATGCTTATCAATCTCCTACCAAATCTGCCTTAACGAAAATTGATAAATACAAGTACACTAATTTTACAGCAAGTAAGGATCTGTTTGATAATAAAGCTACTTTAACATTTAAAATGAGCGATGTTTTTCATACCCGAAAGGCAATATATACTTCTACGGAAGCAAATGCAATTACAAACAGAGAAGTGCTTTTTAAAACAAGATATTTATTAACGTTTACCTATCGTTTTAATAAAGCAAGTAAACGAAACGCAAATAATAGATCAAAAGACATTAACAAAGACGTATTTGAGATAAAAGAAAAGATTAAATAAAAATTTCTACTTATAATTACAAATAAAAAAAGACCGGTAAAAACCGGTCTTTTAATTATATATTGAATACTATTTTATACTTTTTCCTTTTTAGCAGCTCTTTTCTCCTTCCATATTTCAACAATATTACCAAACAACCAATAAGGAACTACAAATGTTAATAAAAATAACATCAACCAAAATCCCATGGTAAATATGGCTAAAAAAACTAAATATCCTGAAAACTGACTAATATCCATAAAACTATTTTCTTAATTATACTTGTTTTCAAAAGTAATACATATTTTTAAAAATGCAATAAAATAAATAAATTTTTATTGGAGAGGTGGTTCATCAAATATATGCATCAAACCATTGCCATTTTGAGAGGTTCTATTATTGAAACGGTAAGTAAATAATTTATAAATAATTATCACGGAATTAGGTGACTATACTTACATTAATTCTTGAAAAAACAAGACTTTAAATAAATTCTTTTCCACTCTATTTCATACCTTTGTTAGCAATAAAACACAACAAAATTTTAATAATATGAAATATAGAATAGAACATGACACAATTGGTGAAGTAAAAGTTCCTGCAGATAAGTTTTGGGGAGCTCAGACCGAAAGATCAAGAAACAATTTTAAAATTGGTCCAGAGGCATCTATGCCAAAAGAGATCATTGAAGGTTTTGCTTATCTAAAAAAGGCAGCAGCATTTACCAACTGTGAATTAGGAGTTTTAAATGAAGAAAAGCGCGATGCCATTGCACAGGTTTGTGATGAGATCTTAGAAGGAAAATTATTCGATCAGTTTCCACTGGTAATCTGGCAAACAGGTTCGGGTACACAAAGCAATATGAATTGTAATGAAGTAATTGCCAACAAAGCACATGTAAATAATGGAGGTGACCTGGAAGGTGCTGATCGTTTTATTCACCCAAATGATGATGTTAACAAATCACAATCCTCTAACGATACTTTCCCTACCGGAATGCACATTGCTGTTTATAAAAAGATCGTTGAGACTACAATTCCAGGTGTGAAAGCTTTAAGAGATACTTTAAAACAAAAATCAGAAGATTTTAAAAATGTGGTTAAAATTGGTCGTACCCACCTGATGGATGCTACTCCTTTAACTCTAGGACAAGAGTTTTCGGGGTATGTTTCTCAATTAGATCATGGATTAAAAGCTTTGAACAATACTTTGGCTCATTTATCTGAATTAGCTCTTGGTGGTACTGCAGTTGGAACCGGAATTAATACTCCTGCCGGATATTCAAAATTAGTTGCAAAGTATATTGCTGATTTTACTGAATTACCTTTTATTACTGCTGAAAATAAATTTGAAGCATTGGCTGCGCATGATGCAATCGTAGAAACACATGGAGCCTTAAAACAACTTGCTGTTTCTTTAATGAAAATAGCAAATGATATTCGTATGCTTGCATCCGGACCAAGAAGTGGAATTGGTGAGATCACCATTCCTGCTAACGAGCCGGGTTCTTCTATCATGCCGGGAAAAGTAAACCCAACACAGGCTGAAGCATTGACCATGGTTTGTGCTCAGGTTATAGGTAACGATGTGGCTATTTCCGTTGGAGGTATGTCCGGTCATTATGAGTTAAATGTATTCAAACCAGTGATGGCTTCCAATGCTTTACAATCCGCTCAGTTAATTGGTGACGCATGCCAGTCCTTTAATACAAATTGTGCCGTTGGAATTGAACCTAATCATGATAGGATCAAACAATTGGTAGACAATTCTCTGATGTTGGTTACTGCTTTAAATACCAAAATAGGGTATGAAAAAGCTGCTAAAATTGCGAAAACAGCTCATAAAAATGGTACCACTTTAAAAGATGAAGCTGTAGGTTTAGGTTTTGTTACTCCTGATGAATTTGATGCCTGGGTAATACCTGAAAATATGGTTGGAAGTTTGAAATAAAGTTTTAAACTATATTTCTAAGAGACTATATCAAAAGTATACTCAATCATTCCGACCGAAGTGGAGGAGTCTCTAACTGATGATATTCATTAGAGAAGACCTTTCGACTGGCACTCAAGGTGACATTGAATTATACTTTTAGTATAGTCTCTTTCTTTTTTGATTAATTTAATAAATCAACATTATCTTTTCTCAACATAAACCTAAATATCAAGTATTGAGCTAAAATATAGGTACTCATGATCGCAATAGGGTAAAAAGCTCGTGGTTCATGAAATTTATTAAATGCGATCATACTGTCCGAAGCAATAAACAATACAGCACCCAGCATCAATATTAGATCTGTTTTCGTTCTTCTGGTTACATAATTCAAAGTTGCTACCAGTCCAAAGACACCAATAGTTACACCATACACCACAACCGGATAAAACAGATCTCCTAAATTTGGTTTTAATATGATCATTAGATAAACAATATAGTTTGCAAACAGAAAAGCATATAAATACTTATGAAAAAAAGAAGGTTTATCCATCTGTTTTACAATAATATAGATGTAGATAATCTGCGTAAGCAAAAAGGCTGCGATTCCATAAATAAACATGTCATTTTTATCCAGTAAAAAAACATCTCCTAAAAAAGAAAATGCCAAAGCCAGTAAGTAATGGTTATTCCTTTTTGTTACCGAAAAATAATACAAAGCCATCAAACTCAGCATGATCATTGGTTTAAAAATAGTTTGAAGCAAACCGTTATTTAAAGCAACACCAATTATATCAATTACAGAAACTATAAAAAAGAGTAATGTTAAACTTTTTGCTCTGGTAATATCTTTCATATTTTTTAATTTACTTATTATCCTGATTTTGGTCTAAGGTTTAATTCAGGTTATTAATGTTATTTTTAAACTAGCATTTTACAAAAAACAGATTCGAACCCATAAAAATACACCAATAATTATTAACCGTAATTTTTAATGCGTATCTTTACTAAGAGCTACTTCTTTTAAACATATAGTTTGAGAATATATTAACTATTAAGGCGCTACTCTAAGATAGGATAGATGATAGATACAATATTGATACGTTAATCATTACAATTACCTGTATTTAAGAGTTTTAAGTAGTTATCTATCCTCTCATTGAAAAGAGCTACTGTTAATAACAACAATATACTTACATTATGAAAGACGTTTGTTATTATTGCTTACAGAAATCTATTGCTACAGAGAAACTGAATAAAAAAGAATTAGAAGAATTCGAACACAGTTGTAATAGGGTTAAACTTAAAAAAGGAGACAAGATACTGATTCAGGATACTTTGTCTTTTAACATTGCTTTCATTAAAGAAGGACTTGTCAAAGTGCATGCTATGGGTCCTGAAAAAGAACAAATATTAAGAATCGTAAAAGGGCCTGCTTATTTAGGAATACCAACAACATTAGGAGCTAAAATTAATGAATATTCAGCTACTGCGATCTCTAAAACTGATGTCTGTTTTATTGGCTTTGATGTTTTTAAAAATTCAATTAAAAACAACGGTCAATTTGCATATGAAATCATTAGTGAACTATGTAAAAACGAGTTGCAGTTTTATAAAAAATGTATCAACCAGGTACAAAAGCAAGGCCCCGGAAAAATAGCAGAAACACTTCTTTATTTTTCCGAAGAAATATTCAACAAACAAAAATTCAAACTACCCCTAACCAGAAGTGAGTTAGGGGATCTAACTTGTACTTCAAGAGAAACTGTATCAAGAATACTTTCCGATTTTTCAAATAGTAATATTATTAAAATAAACAAGAAGAAAATATGTATCATAGACAAAAAACAACTGGAAAGTATATCAAAAATGGGGTAATAATTACATTTTCATTTTTATTCCTTATAATAACCTAAAATTCACAAAACACCAATTAATCAGTTGTAATTACGCAAAATACCTTCCATTTTTCATAATATTAAAGTACTCAAATTTGAGTGTACTTTCAATTATCTTTGCGCATCTACTTTCCCGTATCAAATTGGGGACAGACTGTTGCTAAATCATTGAAATAAAAGCCTATATCTGCACAATTCAGCACCCTCTATCCTCACAAAGCTAAAAACATGAATTTTGCAGATTAAGCTAGTTTTGCTTGACGATGCATCATGAAAAGAGCTATTACAAATAAAATAACTACTCCAATTTTATAAAGTGCTGAAAAATCAAATACGCTTGCCTCTAATACGTCAGCCGCTAAACAAAAAGGAATAAACATAGCCACTATTGCTAGAATAATTGCAGACGCTGAGCAACAAAAACCATCAAATACTTTTTTAGTTTTCATAATAAACGATTTAACATTAATACTCATCTAGTAACATTATCTAGACCGCAACATAAATTTACCTCATATTACTCAATAAATCTAATAAATACAAGTGATGTTAAACATGATTAAATGTGATTTGCATCACACAATTATTCAAACAAAAAACCAACACCACGTATGAAATTAATTCTTAGGTAAAATGCACGATTTAGTCACTTTTAAAAGCAAGGGATTCAAACCAACTTCCAATGTTTGTTGCATCACTTTTGAATCCTCTTTATGGCACTGCAAACAAGCCCCAACCAATAACAATTGTTTTTGCTCCTCTATCGTAAACGGTCTGAAATCAGAACGGGTGGAAACTATTTTATGAGGGGTTTCTTCTAAAAACGGAATCCATGCATCTTCGGGTAAATTGTCATTTGGATTATTATCAAAATCAGCAATAAAATTCCATTCACCTACCCCTTTTGATACATCATAAATTAATTTACCATTACCATAACCAATAGCTGCCGGATTGCTATGACAAGATTTACAATCTCTAACTTCTTTTGCAATGGTATGTGGAGAATTAGGTGCATACAATCGGTGAAATGAATTCTCTTTTTTACTATTTGGATCAAAGCTTTTATGATCAATGGTCAGGATCATCCCGGGAATTGCCGGTTCAATAGCTCTCCTTTCTTCGTTTTCACGAACACCCATTGCCGGCAGATCTGCATAGAACTCAAAAATATTCTCTCTCCATTGTCCAACTACCTGTTTTTTATCTAAAAGGTCATAACCCCCTTTGTCATTTTTATCAAATTCATTATGACAACCTATACATCTGGGTGCCCACTGGGCATGGCAGGTAGAACAACTTACATTTTTATGGGCATTATCACGAGAACAAACATCGCTTTGTTTTTTGATTGGATGCAATTTTTGATCTCCTTTTCCTATCAGATAAACCTCTTTATTTTCATCTACGAAAGTATTTACCAAAGGATGCCCGTCTTTTTTAACCGCAAGCATTTTTTTATCCTGATGTTTATAATCTCTATGTAAAAATACCAAAGAAGATTCAATATCAAGATCCTCATAAGCAATGGTGTTAGGCTCATTTTTAAAATGACAATCAGCACATTGCAGGGTTACAGCTTTTTCTTCGTGCAAATGATCTTTACCATCTCCCATCACTTCATGTGAACTGTGGCAATCAACACAAAGCAAACCTTTTGCATGATGCACATCTTCCCCTTCATAACTATAAACTCTTTGATCTTGCATTACCTTAAATCCTTTTTTACCGGCAACATCTTCTTCATCCAGCAAAGTTTCATGCCAGCCCTCATAATTTGTTGAAATCCGGCTCGAACGGCTATGGCAACCAAAACAATGCTCATTGCTAACAAAAATATCGGTGGAAGGGTGTACTTTTGGTATGTTTTTTTTATTGGATTTCAAGTAAATTTCCAGATCTTTTTCCGCTTGAGCGGAATAATTTAAATGACAGGCATTACAACCTCCTCCCCGACTCAATTGGTTGATCTTTCCAAATTCACTTTTCTCAGCACCCAGATGGCAATTCACACAAAGATCACGTAAATGTTTCTCTGCACCTGTGTAACCAATTTTCGTGATATCATAATGATAATCAGGAGAGTCCTCTTCGCCAAAAATAAATTTATCCACAGCAACCAGCCCACTGTTGGTAGTCATCAATGAATGATTTACTTTATGTAATTCATCTGAATGGCATTTTCCACAGGTTTTAGCAGCGTCGGCTAAATTACCCGGAATCAAAACCATATTTTTATGAGACACTTCTTTATCTGTAGCTTTTGGATCTCCCAAATGGCAACTTACACAACCAATATTCTTTGGATTGTGATAGGATGAAAACCCTGTATTATCTGTATGACAATTCATACAGGATTCTTTATTGATACCCATTGCAGAATAGGATGTACTTTCTTCTTCCTGTGGTATTTTAGGGTCAGACCGTTTTAGCAGAATAAATCCAATTACCACGAATCCAACAATTATATAAGGTAAAAACTTTTTTAAAAGCTTCATGCATAAAATTTAAAACAAAACTACAATTATTTATTTTTCTTAAAGATTAAGTTCTATTCAAATAAATCAAATTAACTTTTAAACATATTGCAGGTATCAAAGTAACAGCAAGTTGTTACTTAGGTAACAATATGATTTAAATCATCATAATAAATGTAATGGTAATTTAATTTTGCTTCGTTGAAATTATTAACAAATTTTTAACAAATTTTATTATCTTTGAAAAACTAAAAATCAAAAATCCTAAATACTAAAACTTATGGATAATTCACGGAGATCATTTATTAAAATCTCTGCCTTAGGTGCAAGTGGTGTTGCTCTTTCTGCAACTGCTTTTGGTTCTATCAATCAAAATGCTTTAACAGAAAACAATTTGCTTGCCGAAAGTGCTAAAAACCTGAAAAGAACGCCAACTTATTGTGAGGTTTGTTTTTGGAAATGCGCAGCCTGGGCATACACAGATGAAGAAAATAACATTAAAAAAGTAATCGGTAATGATATTGATCCACACTGCTTCGGTCGTTTATGTCCGAGAGGAACAGGTGGAGTTGGGATGTATGCTGATAAAGACCGTTTAAAGAAACCTCTCATTAGAGTTGGTGGTAAAAATGGGGAAGCAGATACCTTTAGAGAAGCTAGCTGGGAAGAAGCATTGACTTTGGTGGCTTCAAAAATGCAAGGCATCAAAGATAAGTATGGTGCTGAAAGTATGGCTTTATTAAAGCACGGGTCTCCCGGTAGCCATTTAGAGCATTTGTTCAAAGCTTACGGATCAGACACCATTGCTGAACCTGCTTATGCACAGTGTAGAGGTCCAAGAGAAACCGGATTTGGATTAACTTTTGGTTCCTGGATCGGTTCTCCCGAGCCTACAGATATCAGAGATACCAAATGTTTGGTATTGATTGGTTCACATATTGGTGAGAACATGCACAACTCGCAGGTACAGGAAATGTCAGATGCAATTGATAATGGTGCTACAATCATAACCGTTGATCCAAGATTATCTACTGCTGCAAGTAAATCAGATTTCTGGTTAGCGATCAAACCTTCTACTGATATTGCTTTGTTACTTTCATGGATGCATGTTTTGATCTATGAAAATTTATATAACAAAGATTATGTAGATCAATACGGATTTGGTTTTGAACAATTAAAAGAGCATGTAAAGGATTTCACTCCTGAGTGGGCATATGGTATCACAACCATTAAACCGGAAGATATTCGTAAAACTGCCAGAGCAATGGCAGCTGCAGCACCTTCTGTAATAGTTCACCCTGGAAGACACGTAACATGGTATGGTGACGATTCTCAAAGAGAAAG
>VAPK010446874.1_pt1 | contig 38437 bp, 35 predicted proteins | sample 3395031 | NCBI WGS metagenome assembly VAPK01 (sample SAMN08290443, study PRJNA428436) | hydrothermal vent metagenome | isolation source: Deep-sea hydrothermal vent chimney 1 | place: Pacific Ocean: Juan De Fuca Ridge
CATACATAGGCATAGGTATTCAATCCCCCCATTAAACCTATAGGATCACTTTGAACGTATCTACCTGTCGAAGGATCATAATCACGGTAGTAATTATAAACTAAATGAGCTATTTGGAATCATAGTTTGGCCTATAGATTAGTCTGTTACAGACAAATTTAGTGTATTGCGAAAAAATCACATATGGACTTTACATTTTAATCTAATACCAAATACTTTTAATAGCAGCGATCCTGTTTTTTTAGATCTTCATATTTAGTAAAAAGTCCTGTCATTTTTTTTAAAAGAGGTTTACTTGCAGATTTAAGAACAGGATTCCTTCCAAATTCTAGAGCTACCATCTCACCTGATACATAAATTGACCTTGCTTTAGCAAAAATTTCTTCAGCCTCAGCTTTCCTTGATTCAATATCTTTTATATTTGCCCATTTTGCATAATAAGCTTTTGCTAATGTGCAGCGGGCATTTTGATAGTTCATCAAACTTAAAGCTTTCTTAGCATATTTTATTGAATTTTCGTAATCACCAATTCTATATAGGCGAAACTGAGCATGATGCCCCCAATTCCAAGCAATATTAGGTTCTAGCTCTTCACGTTTACTATGCCATACCTCTAATTCATTATTATTATCGCCATCTAATTTCTCATAAGAATAAATAATTTCAGTGATTGCACCTGCAGCAATTGTAGGTGTATCTATGTTTTCATTGTAAGCTTGAATGCCAAGTTCTAAAGATTGAGGGTAATTACCTCGCCTTCTTTCAAGTTGAGCCATTTGTGATTTAAGGTAAGGGTAGTGAGATTTCATTTTTATGGCGCGCTTATAGTAGTCTTCAGCTTCATCTAGTTTGCCTTGGTACATTTTGGTATAGCCCATCATAACGATAGCGTAGTCATAATTGGGTTCAATTTTAAGTGCTGCTAACAAACTACCTTCTTGACTCATTAAGGCAGAACCATCAATTTCATTGCCAATTCTATGCCCAAAATTTGCAATTAATCGAGCAACTTGTACATAAGCAGGAGCAAACTTCTGGTCTTTTTTTAAAACTTCACGCAATATTCCTAAAGCTTGATAATTCAAGTCTGAATTTCCATTTGCACTACTTATAAGAGTCTTAGCTTTAGCAACTTTTTTATATAATTGTGGCTTACTAACTTCGTATTTTTTATCAACATCTGACATCCATTCTGCTTGGCAAATATTTATAGGTAATAAGAAAATTGATACTAAAAACACTATTAAATGATTCATTTTTTAAATATCCTTAAATAAAAGTAATTATAAACTGAATATTTCTACTTGGGATCGTAGTTTGTTTTATAAATTAAGCTGTTACGTCCTTGTAATTTGATTGATAAATAAATTCTTGATGCGTTTATAAAGAAAATACTTGTCATTTATCAGTCTTTAGTACTTCTTTATTTAAACACTTCATAAACAATCTTATAGATTTATTTATTTTATCTTTATTACGCTTTATGCTCTCATTACTGTTAGTCATGGAATATATTTTTTTAGTATGTATATGGCATTTTTTAATTGAATTTTTAACATAAACCTTACATTGCTTATTATTCATCTTTAAATGTTTAAGCACCTTTTTCTCATCACAGTAAAGCATAGTCATTTCTTTGTTTACATCATCATAAAATTTAAGATCTTCTGCATTAACAACACCCTGCAGACTAAGGTTAATTATTATTACAATCAGTGTTTTCATCTGAGCAATCACCTTCATTACAATCATTTAAACATTTCTTTAGTCTACTTCTATTTAATTTGTGTTCAATTACTATGGCAAATTTTATGGCACCAGATTTATACATTTTGCCAGTAATAAAACGATCAATATCTTTACTCTTAACATCAAAACCAGGGTCTAAAGCATTTTTCCCCTGTTCTGATTTACCAAGTTTTTCTATATTATATTTGTCCACATAATACAATATATTACAGTCTAATATACATGCAACACAATTGCTCATCAATCCAAATGGATCTATATACCTTAACGGATTACCTTCAACATACCCATACGTATTCAACCCACCTTCAAGCCCAATCGGATCACTTTGAATATATCGCCCAGTCGAAGGATCATAATCCCTAAAGTAATTATAAACTGAACGAGGTTACTTGGGATCGTAGTTTGGTATGTAAATTAGGCTGTTACAGCCTCGTTATTGATATGAGAGAAAAAATTCCTAATACAGTTTTCAGAAAATGATTTTATCAGGTTCTTTATTTTGGAAAGGGCCAATCATCATCCTTAGGAAGAGTACAATCACATCTCCACTCCTTACCCCACAGCTTTCTAATTTCAGCTTCTTCTTCACTCTTAAGAGTCAAAGTAATGAACTCTGTATCTGATTTTAGAAAATCACTGCACCGATCAAATATTTTACGGTTATCATCTGACAGTGTATCTGCCATAATCATTTCTTTATCGTCATCATACAAAGTCCACAACCATCGCAGAATACAATTAATTGCAGGGTCAGTTTTGGATTTAGGCCAATTTTCTTCCAAGTGCCAATTTGTAAGTTTTTCTTCATCTATTTTTTTTAGAAGCGAAAGTGAGTGTTTGCGGGCTTTGGTATCAATCATTTACTTTCCATCCATACATTCAAGATAAATCTGAAGAGCATCATAATGCAGCATCCAAGCTGCCGCTCCAGCCCCAAGTATACCAAACCTACTAGCAACTGAACTTATTGGTGTGCGTCCAAGCGATCGACCCTTTCCGTTCCCGAAGTATCTTCTACTATAGCTTGTATAATTACCACTTTTACCACCACCAGCAATACCTCCACGAGGCTTCTTAGCTGATTTATTCGCTGTTTGCGCCGCACCGCCAAAAGCGGCAGACCCCAAACCGAATCCAAGCATACTATTAGTGGATTTTTCGAACGAATAAGAATTAAGAGCTTTTTGTAAACAATCTTCATCCTTTTCATCACAAGGTGAAAGACCGAAAGGATCAGCCCAATACAATGGATTACCTTCAACATACCCATAGGTATTTAGACCACCTTCAAGCCCAATCGGATCAGACTGCACATAACGCCCAGTAGAAGGATCATAGTCACGGAAGTAATTATAGTGCAACCCCGTCTCAACATCATAATACTGCCCCGCAAAACGTAAGTTCATCACAAAATGGCTGCCATCACTGTACACTTTCTCAACCGGTGCCGTTTGACCAAACGGATCACTTTTCCACGTCCAGAGGACATCGTTGGTGATATTCGCTGCGGTGACCGCACGGGGGGTGCCTAAGTGGTCGGTGTGGATGTAGGCAATCGCACCATTTCGTATTAAGGCGATGGGCGCGTTGTTAAAATAAATATATTCTGTTTTGTTGGTGTTGGTTGCATTGTATTCACCAATGAGGTGACCGGCTGTGTCATAACTATAATCAATATTTTTGTTTGCTAACTTGGCAACACGTTGACCGAGGGGGTTGATGGTGTAGTTCACACTGCCATCCACTTGTATTAAGCGGTTGCGGGCATCATAGGCATAGGAATGTGTTCCATCGTTTAGGATATTGCCGTTGTTATCATAGGTATACGTTTTAGGGGTGCTGCCGCTAATACTCGATAATCGATTACTGTTGGCATCAACGCTATAAATATCCGTTGTGGTCGCGAGGGGGTTGGTTTCACTTAACTGGGTGCGGTTACCATTGATATCGTAGCCGATGGTTTGCAATCGTAATACGGTAGTCGGTGTCGCTGTTTCGGACTCGTTATTGGTTGTTAATCGATTTAAGCGGTCATAAGCAAAGGTTTGTGTCCATTTATTATCCAGGATGCTTTCGATATTACCCACTTTATCAAAAGTAAAGTTGCGGACTAAGGCTAAATTGAGTGTGGTATCGGCCACTGCAAGTTGTTTGAGTCGTCCGGCTAAATCATAGTCTCGACGACTGAGTATCCCATTGCCCCATAACCATGACTTAACCGAACCAAAGGCTTGATATTGGATATTGTTTATCAGGGGTTGGCCGTTTAATGTCAGACTTGTGATTTCATCCGCCGTATAACCGTAAGTGATGATGGCGCCACTGGGGTAGGTTAAGCTTGTTAATTGACCAAGGGGGTTATAGTGATACGTGAGTGTGCGCGACTGGCCTGCACGGGTTTGTGTGAGTGCGGTGATGTTGCCGATGGCATTATAAATATAATCCACACTGGAGTCGGTGTCACTGACACTGGACAGGCGACCCATGCTTGTTGCATTTTGGTCATAGCGATACGTTGTGGCTCGGCCATCACTTGTGGATGAATGGATGAATCGATTCAGTGCATCGTAATCGTAGGTGGTGGTTTGGCCTTTTGCGTCTGTTTTTGTTTTTATGTTGCTGGCACTGTCATAACTCAATTGTGTCGTGCCGGTATCGGGGCTTGTCTGGCTGAGTAAATGACCTAAATCATCGTAACGGTAGGTAGTATTACCGCCTTTAGGATCTTTTACACTCGTTAAATTATCTTGTGCATCGTAGCTGTAAACACTCTTGGCATTTTGTGTTGTAGGATCGGTGCCGCCTAAATCCTGAGTGACGGCGACTAAATGTTTTAAGGCGTCATAACCATAGTCGGTTGTGACCCCTTTACCGTTAACCTTTGTCGCCAGGGTGCCGTCGGGTGAATAATGATAGTTTATTAATTCATTTTCCTGAGACGAGGTGGCCAGTGTATTGTATAAATCAAATGTTTTAGTGAGCGCACGTTGAAGTTGGTTGGCACTATCATATACATTGGTGTTGGTCTTATTACCTTCAGTATCTAGCGTGTAAGTTAGACGATTTCCTTTATTGTCCGTTACGCTCGTTAAGCGACGGGCGGCATCGTAACCAAGAGTCACGGTGCTTGCGGCAGGTGTACCGGCATTACGGGTAATGGTTTGCACTTCACCAGTAGTAAGATACGTCCACCCCGTTGTTGAACTGATGTTTCCGCCTGTTTGTGTTAGTTGCTGTAAACGGTCGTTACCCGCATAGTATTGGTAGGTTAAACTCACACCATTAGTGCGTTGTTCACTGGCCACTTTGCCTGTGGCGGTGTATTGAATGTTATCGCGGCTAATAATTCCACTGGTTGTAACGCGTTTAACTCGGGCACGGTTGTTCCCTTGGGTGGCATCGTTAGGGTAGTAGACAATGATGGTTAAATCGTTAACATCGGTGCGTGGGCCATCGATACTATCAAGTTGGTTTAACGGGCCGTTATAGGTGAACGTGGTAGTGCGGCTAACCGGCGTGCCCACTGGGGTAAAACCATTGACGGTAAGTTGCGTTAAGTTAGCAAAGTTGTCGTAAGTATAGGTTGTGACTTTGCTGCTACCTGTAAAAACAGAGGGTTCTGTTTTAGATGTTACCTTACTGAAAAAACGCGGATCGTAAGTATAAGTTATGGTTTTTTGTTCGGGTGTGCCTACGGCAATATCTTTTGTTAGGTAATTGCCGTTACTATCGTAATTGCTGTAGTTGGTGGTGACACCGTTGATGGTAGAGGATGTGACGTTGTTTTTTGTATCGTATGAGTAACTTGCACTTCCAGAACCACTGCAACTTGTGCAACCTGGGCCACTAATATTCGTTATTAATGGTACACCATTTTGTGAAGTCCATGCATAACGTGTTTTAGCACCATTACTGGCAGTCACTAACTTATCATTATTACCAACGTTTAGATACTGAACGGTAATGCCGGATATATTTTCACTAACATTCCCTAAATATGAACCATTCGCCTTACCATAGGGATCATAGGTATAGTGCTCGGACCGAATACCACGTTCATCGGTTATACCGGTTAGGTAATTTTTGTTATAGCTACTTTCGTAATGATAAGTTCGTGTTGTTGAATCCACAACGTTAGTAACCGTACTTAAACTATTATTAGCGTCGTAAGTGTATGTCCACTGCCTACCATCGGGTGCCGTAATATTTTGTAGATTGGAACCACTGTATGTAAAGCTTAAAGCGTTACCAATATCATCGGTAACCGTATTGAGTGTACCATCTAGGTTATAACCTAGCGTTTGTGACCGCCCATTGATATTAGTAATTTTCTGTAGCCGGCCATTGAAATCATAATCTTCAATCAGTCTAGAATTTTTATATTGATAGCCGATTGCGGTTGTTGTTAGTGTCGCGGTGATATCGACATCTGATACCCAACCAGCACCAGAATAATCACTAAATGAAATTATACTGCCATCGGCTCGATTAACATCAGCTAAGCGATTACTATCGGTAATAGTTATACTGCGATCATAGGTATGCCGCCATGCAACACCTAAACTGGTAGTACGAACCTGATTAAAACCACTGTTACTGGCAACACTGTCATAACTATTATAGTAACGTTTAAAACGTATTGGTGTTATTGCACTACCATTGAAATCCGTTTGTGTTTTTAATTTATTACCTGTTATAAAGTTAATGGGATTTGCGCTTAGTAGGCAAACTTTATTTTCTTTGGGACTACTGCCTTCAGTACCTTGTGTTTTTTTGGTTGGTTCTGAATTTTCTAGAACTGTTATCTGTAAATAAGCATACGAAACATCACCTTTATTGGGCTCAAGTTTCCATACCTGTTGGACTTTTATAGCCCAAACATGAGTACCTCCTGTTTTATAATATGTTCCGCCTGAGATAGACATATCAAAATATACACTATTAGCTGCAGTAACTTCAGATTGTATACATGACATACCCTTGCTGTATGCGGCACCTAAACTATTAAATCGTGCAGGAGGTGCAGAGCTGCAACCATATAATGATACATATGGACGAGCTAAGACAAAATCAGCAATTGAAACATTGCTATAGATAATAAGAAACAAACCAAAAACAACCGCGATACATTTATTCATAGTATTCCCCAAAAAAATTTCATTTATTATTTTAAGGATGAGGGGGGTTATGTTTCGCACAACATCCTTGTTGAATCACTAAAATCATACATAAAGTTTAATAAAATAACTATGAAAAATTACCAAAATCGGTTTGATTGGTTATTTTTAAAGCAAAAATTGATTATGTATTGTACAAAATGGGGTTTCAGGTTGCTTCACTACGTTCGCAACGACACATTCTGAAGAATATTAAATACCGGGTGGATATTCAGAAAATACCGGCAGTTCTTTATCGTCACACGACCACGATGCGCGAGAATCCCAAAAAATTCTTCCCTGTGGCTTCATTTCGGGAACCATGTCCAAGGAACCGGCAGCTATGAGTACTGCCTTTAATTCAGGTACAACACGCGGCATCGGACTACCGCATTCTTTACAAAAACAACTATAAAATCGTTCGGCCTCGGGTACTTTGTAACGGCTTAATAGTTCTTCACCACTTAACCATTCAATGTCTGTTTCGGCTTTAATCATAATATTAGTTGCATGGCCGCTACCGGTTGATTTACGGCAACGTTCGCAATGACAATGATAAAAGCGCATTGCCTCACCCACTAATTTATAAGTTACTTTTTTACATAAACAACTGCCGGTAAATGTTTCTGACATAAGGTTCTCCTTAACAAAAATTAGATTATTTTGAACTAAGACAATACAGTAAAAACAGTATCCATTTTAAACATTATTTTCGCCGTGTCGCCGTGGTCAATCTATTTACAACAACTCGCGCACAAAAGGTACGGTCAACTTACGCTTTGCAACTAGCGAAGCATTGTCTAGCTTATCAAGTAATTCAAATAAACTTTGCATATCACGCGATGCTCGAGTGAGTAAATAATCAACCACGTTGTCATCCAGCTCAAGCCCCCGGTTTTTTGCACGTTGTTGAAGAGCTACTTTTTTTTCATCATCATTCAATGTTTTTAAATGGTACACCGGCCCCCAAAACATTCTGGAAGCCAGATCGGGCAATTTAAAACCCAGACCCGTTGGTGATTTATCGGCCGCCACCACTAAACGCGTATCCGCGTCACGAAGCCGGTTGTATAAATTAAATAATGCTTCTTCCCATATTGGATTACCCGCAGCAAATTCAATATTATCCAGACAAACCAGATCCATTGATTCCAGATTTTCAAAGGCATCGGGCGACAGCATCATATTATTCAAGGGCAAATAGGTAATTTTCATATTTGTTTTTGAATAAGCATAACAAAGCGACTGTAATAAATGTGTTTTACCACAGCCACTGCCACCCCATAAAAACACATATTGTTCCATTGTATTTTTAATAGAATAAACTGCTGTTTCATTTTGGCCGACAACATAGTTATCAAAGCGGGCATTGTCCATTAGCTGAATGCTTAATGGCATTTGTTGTGGTGCGTTCATTAACTTACAACCGTTTACAATAAGAAAGGTCAGGCATTATACAATGTACTTTCTTTATATTCCTTATGCATATGCCGAATAATAACGGCCAGAACCGCAGCAACCGGTAACGCACATAAAATACCAAAAAAACCAAATAATTGCCCACCGGCTAATACCGCAAAAATAACCGCGACCGGGTGTAAACCTATTTTATCGCCAACCAGAATAGGGGTTAATACCATCCCCTCCAATGCCTGCCCCACTCCAAAAACGATAAAGACATAAAGCAAATAACTCACATCATGAAATTGCATCAGTGCGGCAATTGAGGCAACCACAATACCAATAATAAACCCAAGGTAAGGAACAAAACTAACCACACCCGCCAGTAAGCCAATTAAAATGGCCAAATCCAGACCCACAATGCTTAAACCCAGTGAATACACGATGGTTAATGCCAGTACCACAAGCAATTGACCGCGGAAAAAAGCACCCAGAACTTCGTCTGACTGATTGGCAAGGGATGAAATGAGCTTCTCTTTATTGCGTGGTAATAGTTGGCGTATGCTGCCAACCAATTTATCCCAGTCTCTTAATAAATAAAATGAAACAATAAAAACCAGTACTAAATTTGCAACACCAGTAAATAAGGCAACACCCGAGCGGGTAATTGAAGCAAATACTTGTGCCACGATGCCACCAGCAGACTGCCAATTTGATTTTAAGGATGACTCCAGTGTGGACAGGTCAAGGGTGATTTTTGCCTCGCCCAGTTTTTCGTTCATAATCGGTAACAGTGTTTTTTGTATCCACAACGTATATTCCGGTACTTTACTGATTAAAATAATAATCTGTTTTTCAACCAAGGGGATAAAAATCAATAAAAACAGTATTGCAGTAAGAGTAAGGCAAAGGAATACGGTGGTAACGGCTAATGTTCGTGGGAATTTTTTTAGTTCCAACCAGTCAACCAAAGGGTCGCCTATATAAGATAGAACGATAGCGATAACAAAAGGTGTGAGGATGGGGGCTAATAAATAAACTAACCAGCCCAACAAAACAATGCCGATTAATATAAACCATTTAGAGCTTTCTGTTATTGGTCTTTCTGGTATAGATTTTTCTGGTACTGATTTTTCGGGTATTAATTCTTTTGGCATGGTTTTATCTCTAAGCTTGATTAATATTATTTTTAGCTGCATCAATCGCGCGACTACCCCACGCAAAAACATACACAAGACCACTGGCAATGGTTGTTAATAAAACAATCCAGATTAAAACGGTTATAGCCATGTCATTAATCGGCAACCATGCCAGAGAAAGTAACATAACGGCAATCAATACTATTTGCATTAACGTGTTAAGTTTACTGATATAAGTTGGATTGATAGTCACTTTACCAAAGAAAAATTGGTACAAAACGCCCCCAGTTACAATAATTACATCACGCAAAATAACACTTAACATCAACCATATTGGTAATAAATCGAGCCAGGCAAAACTGATATAACTTGAAATAAGTAATAACTTGTCTGCTAATGGATCGAGTATTGCTCCTAATCGTGATTGCCATCCAAAATGTTTAGCTAACCAGCCATCTGCCCCGTCAGTAATTCCAGCTATAACAAATAATACCAATGCCGGCATATAATTTTTTTGCAGGATATAAAATACCACTGGGGCCACTAGCACAATGCGTAATAAACTTAATAAATTAGGAAGGTTACGCAAGCTAAACATAAAAATTATTGTAGCAATCTATAAATTAAATCAGGAATTAATTTTTTAACCGACTTAACAACAATATTTTGATTCTTTATGCCCGTATCATTTTTATTAGTATTATTTCCATTAACATTATTAATAGTAGCCGTTTCCATTGAAATATCAACAGCCTGTTTTGGAACAGTATTAGGTTCTGCAACTAGCTGGCTCCCTAATGCGATGGCCTGCATAACACCCACTCGACTACCTTGTGTTGTTAAATTAAAAAGCACGCTACTTTTATTGACACGAACCGTTTGTACTTTTTTAACCGCACTGATCGAAGACAAATATTTAACGGCCTGAGAATACCCAGCTAAATTATTAATATCTTTTACTTCAAGCAAAACGTGCTGAATGCCCTTGTCTGTTTTCACATCGGCAAAAGCCAAAGAAAGATTCTGAGCTGTGTGGCTTAAACCCTGCTTAACAACTTTGTCTAAATAAATCCCTTGTTCCTGCCAGTCCACCCTGCGGCCATTTACATAGAGATGCCACTGTGCGTCCCAAGCATGATTTGCTTTATAGAGCTTGCCAACTAAAATGGCTTCGGCTTGATAACGTTTGGATGCAGACATGACACGATCTTCAAAATTACCCCATACGTCACTGGTCGATATGTTGGCGCGATCCGCTAAATCCATTAATGGAAACCGAACTGGCAAACCATAAAGCCGCGCATATTTTTCAATACTGACACGAGTCGTGCTTTTTATACTGTTTGAAAGTAAATATCGCTTACCTCGGCTTTCAACCACCATCCAAACCAGAATAGAGGGCCGGGTACTTCCCCATACCGGCAAGTTTGCTTCTTGTAAAAGTTTGTTAATTTTCTTTTTATTAAACCGTATCCATAAAACTTGTTGTGATTTTTTCACTTTCCGGTTTTTTGTTTTAAGCGGCTTAATCCCCCAGTTAATATGAGGTCGTCCAGTGGTTTTCTGATAGCGAAATTGTTTTACATAAAAAGTGGCTCGATTGAGCGCGCTTGCAATTTCGGCTGTTTTTCCCACCAGAACAAGTTTTGGTTGCTCCTGATTGGGTGTTTTTTTCAGGGGCACTGCATCCGTTTCAATTAATGGTGGTAAGGCTAAAACCACATCTTGTTGCCCAGATACACGCACTAACACTTCTGCAAAAGCCTGCTGAATCGCCACATACCGATCTGCACGGCTCTGACTTAATACCGGAATTTCTGCTTCATATAAATCTGCAATTCTTGCCGCCAGCGCGCTCTGACTAACAAAAAACCCACCAAAACTTATTACCCCAATAAATACCCGAGTCAAACCATTCATACTTCGCAATCTCATCCTATTATTCATATTAAATAGTGTATCCAGTCTTATTCCAAATTGGTACAATTCGTTATTATGCACTGAATTAAACCATAAAAATGGTCTTTCATCGCATCTTGTTATCGTCATTAAGCGGTATATCTGGCCATCACACTAATCTGGAGTTTTACATTGTCTCACGATGTCTCAAAAAAAACAGCTACCTCACTCAGCTATAAAGATGCCGGAGTGGATATCGATGCGGGTAACAAGCTTATCGACAGAATCAAACCTCATGCAGCACGCACCAAACGCAGTGGCGTTGTTGATGGTTTAGGCGGCTTTGGCGCATTATTTGAAATTCCTGAGCGTTACCAATCCCCCATGTTGGTATCCGGTACGGATGGCGTTGGCACAAAACTCAAACTTGCGCTAGAAATGAATAAACATGACACGATCGGTATCGATCTGGTCGCAATGTGCGTCAATGACTTAATCGTACAAGGTGCCGAGCCTTTATTTTTTCTCGACTACTACGCCACCGGCAAACTCGACATTGAAACCGCCGAAAGTGTTATCAAGGGCATTGCCGACGGTTGTTTACAATCTGGCGCTGCTCTTATCGGTGGTGAAACGGCCGAAATGCCGGGCATGTACAGTGCCGAAGATTACGACTTAGCCGGTTTTTGTGTGGGCGTGGTTGAAAAAAGCCGTATTATTGATGGTAGTAAAGTAAAAGCAGGCGACACCTTAATCGGGTTGGCATCCAGTGGCCCCCATTCCAACGGTTATTCGCTAGTTAGGAAAGTGATTAAGGTCAGTGGCGCCGATTTAAGCGAAGCTTTTGACGGTGCAACCTTGGGTGAAAAACTGCTCGCACCCACTCAAATATACATCAAACCTTTACTCGCGCTACATGAAAAAATAGATATGCACGCACTCGCCCATATTACTGGTGGTGGCCTGCTTGAGAATTTACCGCGTGTAATGCCAGACAATACCCAAGCTAAAATCGATGCGGATAGCTGGCAAACACCCGCCATATTCAACTGGTTACAAACCAATGGCAATATTTCTGACGAAGAAATGTACCGCACCTTTAACTGCGGTATCGGCATGGTGATTGTGGTCGATAAGGCCGATGTTGCAACTTCAACCGAACTGCTTAATAAACACGGTATTGAAACCAGCATTATCGGTACGATTGAAGCCAGTCAACAACAAACGCCTCACGTTAGTATTTAATCGAAACTGGAAAAATTACGGGCATGTTACGCATCGTTGTTCTTATTTCAGGTAATGGCAGTAACTTACAAGCCATTATTGACGACATTCATGACGATGAGATTGATGCCAATATTGTTGCCGTTATTAGCAATACCCAAAAAGCCTATGGCTTACAACGTGCCACACAAGCCGGTATTGATAGCATTGTCGTTGAAAGCAAAAATAGTGCCTCACGTACTGAGTACGACCAACAACTGCAACAGCAAATAGACCAACACCAACCCGACTTGATCGTTCTCGCTGGCTTTATGCGTATCTTAAGCGACGATTTTGTAATCCACTATCATGGCCGACTTATTAATATTCACCCATCACTGTTACCCAAATATCAGGGGCTCAACACACATCAGCGGGTACTCGATGCAGGCGATACCCATCATGGTGCCAGTGTGCATTTTGTTATTCCTGAACTTGATTCCGGACCATTAATATTACAAGCCGAAGTCGCTATCCATAATGACGACACCGCCGAAACTCTGGCGAAACGGGTACATGAGCAGGAACATATTATTTATCCGCTGGTTATAAAATGGTTTGCAGAAGGTCGGGTTAAAATGGTCGATAATAAAACGTTTAAAGATGGCAAAGAACTAACGCCGGAAGCGGCTATGTTGCATTTGATTTAAAGTTTCGTGGTAATGACGTTCTATTAACAAGGTATGATATTCTAACAGTTGAACGTATTGTAATAACTCAGGTCACAACAACAAGATCCGTTAAAATAAAAATACATATGAAAAAAATTATTACTCTATTATTTTTACTGCTCAGTGTTACCAACACTAGCTACGCCAACCTTTTGCAATCCGGTTTTAAAGCCGAATACAATGTTGAATACAATGGTTTCGGACTCGGCGTTAGCAAACGCAATTTATCTTTTACATCGCCCCAAACGGCTATTTACAAATCAACCACCATTCCCGAAGGCTTTGCCGCCTTGTTAATCAATGAAACAGCCACCGAAATAAGTCATATCCATATCAGCCGTAACGATATACAACCATCCCAATATCAGTACATTAAAAACAAGAAAGGCGATATTGAAAAATATCAAATTGATTTTAACTGGAAAACGCGAAACACAAAAAACAGTTATCTAAAAACCACTGAACCACTCAAAAACAATACACACGACTTACTCAGCTTCCAACTAAAAATCATGCAGGATTTACAGCTGCACAAAACCAGTATGCAATACCGTATCGCAACTAAAAAACATACTCGTGATTACACTTTGAAAATGGTAAAAAAAGAAACTATCGACACCCCAATGGGTGAGTTTGACGTTATTAAACTCCAGTCAGAACCGACCAAAGGCGAAAGCCAGTTTACATTTTGGGCAGCACCGGCACTGGAATACTTACCGATTAAAATTGAAAAGGTAAATGACAAGGGTGATGTGTTTAGTTTTATAATACGAGCTTTTAGCGTTCAAAAATAAAACTGCTAAAAATTTTTAAGCCTTAGGTAAAGTAACGCCTTGTTGCCCCTGATACTTCCCACCACGATCTTTATAAGACGTTTCGCATACTTCGTCTGCCTCAAAGAATAACATTTGTGCCACACCTTCATTTGCATAAATTTTTGCAGGTAATGGTGTGGTGTTAGAAAATTCCAAGGTTACATGCCCTTCCCATTCTGGTTCTAATGGTGTGACATTCACAATAATACCGCAACGTGCGTAAGTCGATTTACCCAAACAAATCGTTAACACACTGCGAGGTATACGAAAATTTTCAACCGTGCGCGCTAAAGCAAAAGAATTAGGTGGGATAATACAAACATCCGCTTTCACATCCACAAAACTTTGGTGGTCAAAATCTTTCGGGTCAACAATGGCTGAATTGATATTGGTAAAAATCTTAAACTCGTCCGAACAACGCACATCGTAACCATAACTGGACGTACCGTAAGAAATAATCCGACCACCATCATTCTCGCGCACTTGCCCCGACTCAAACGGTTCAATCATGCCGTCGCTCTCCGCCATACGGCGAATCCATTTATCTGATTTAATACTCATACCAACACCTATACTCGCCATTTTTTCGTTTTGCTATTCTAATATAAATTGAGAGATATTTGGGGGCAGAGTAAAGACTATTTCAAATTTTCTTAAATTTGCACATTAATATGTAGCCCGAATGAAGCATAGCCGAATCAGGGGTGATAAGAAAAATCTCCCGGATTACGTTACACTTCATCCGGGCTACTAGCTGGATTATCTATCCAAAAATATAAAAGGTTCAAGCCCTGTTGACAGAAATTTTTTATTCTATATGCGTCAAAGTCTCATGTGCAAAGCTATTGATATAGCTCTACACGGACAGGGTGCACAAATATCCTACATCGGAAAATTTAATTTAGATAGAGAACTCGCCAATAAGCTCCCTATTGAATTAGCTTTTGCTCTATCACCAGACACAAGAGAACGTGTTAAAAAAAATAAGGGAAAGAGCTGGACATTGATTGATACAATTAAAGCAGTAACTAAAATCAACGACTATGTCACCAGATATAACATTCCCTATGCAACTCAAACCATCTCACTATTGGCTCGCGGTGATTTCAATCATGATAATATTGAGGATGTCTTATTATTAGTTGAAAATGATATTAATGATGGCTGGCTGAATCCAACCCGCCTATTTACCCTTACCCGATACAAAGGTGCTGCATTATTCAGCGTTATAAAAGAATACAAGCTACGTAGTATGTAGCCCGGATGGAACGCAGTGGAATCCGGGGTGATGAGAAAAACTCTTCCGGACAACGAGAAGCCAGAGTGCAAGGTGCGCAGCCAGTGAGCAAGCGGAATTGACATTAGTCAATGAGCATTGCGAACTGGATGCAGCAACGCCGCAATCCGGCTTCTCGTTGTTCGTAATTAGTTGTTTTGGATAACGATGTTGGGAAATGACGCACTAAAATCTTTCGCTCTCATCGCCAACTTCGCAGTAACTCGACGAGCAATATCACAATAAATTTCAGTTATACGGCCTTCCGGATCAGCGACAACCGTTGGCTTACCTTCGTCTGTCCCCACACGGATTGACATATCCAGTGGTAAAGCACCCAGTAAATCGACATTGTATTGGTCGGATATTTTCTCACCACCACCTGAACCGAAGATATGTTCTTCGTGGCCACATTCGCTACAAATATGCAGGCTCATGTTTTCGATAATACCTAATACAGGCACTTCTACTTTTTCGAACATCTTCAAGCCTTTACGTGCATCGAGCAAGGCAATGTCTTGTGGAGTGGTGACAATAATCGCGCCGGTGACGGGTACTTTTTGTGCCAGTGTTAACTGGATATCACCGGTTCCCGGTGGTAAGTCGATAATTAAATAATCAACGTCTTTCCATTTGGTGTCGTTTAATAATTGTTCCAAGGCTTGGGTTACCATTGGGCCACGCCAAATCATCGGGGTTTCTTCATCAATTAAGTAACCGATTGACATGGACTGAATATGGTAGCTGTTGAGTGGCTCAAGGCTTTTGCCATCGGCAGATTCAGGTTGACCACTCACACCTAACATTCTAGGTTGGCTAGGGCCATAGATATCCGCATCTAAAATACCAACGGTTGCGCCTTCTTTTGTCAATGCTAAAGCAAGGTTAACCGCGGTGGTTGATTTACCCACACCGCCTTTACCGGATGCAATGGCAATGATGTTTTTCACACCGCTAATCATATTGACGCCTTTTTGAACCGTGTGCGCCACAATTTTTGAGCTGACATTAACTGTAGCTTCTGACACACCATCAATCGCTTCAACCATCGGTTTTAATTTACTGGTCATTTCAGCCTTAAAACCGTCCGCCGGATAACCCAGTTGAACTTCTACCGTTACTTTATCGCCATCGATTTTAATATCACGAATGGCTTTGGTGGCCACTAAATCTTTTTCAGTGTACGGGTCGATATAGGCTTTTAGTGCTTCTTCAACTTGTGATGCGTTTACGTCAGCCATGGGCTTCTCCTAAATAAATCATAAAAATACAAAACTATTCGCCAACGTTAACTTCTCATTCGCGGCAACAAACAGGTTACAATACTTGAGTAAAATACACAGGTACTTATTATGGGTGGCAATCTTACACAAAATTGCATTAGAGTTCTATTATAAACTTTTTTGCCTTAGAATAGGATCTCTATTATTTGGTATAGGCACTATATATAAGGTTGCATTTACAGGTTTCAATGGCTAATCGCCATTCAGGTAACCAAATTCGCTAAATACAGTGCTAACTGCTAATATGTTACCTTTAAAATCAAATACTTACCTTTTATTTTGCAAATGACGAAATAATACGAACAGAGTAAAACAATGACAACAAACGCACCAAAACGACATATATTGGTTACCAGTGCCCTTCCCTACGCCAATGGTTCCATACATATCGGCCATATGGTTGAATATATTCAAACCGACATCTGGGTACGATTTCAAAAAATGCAGGGAAATCAATGTACTTACGTCTGTGCAGACGATGCCCATGGCACGCCCATTATGCTTCGCGCCCAAACCGAAGGGATTAGCCCCGAAGAACTGATTTCCGCAACCGATAAAGAGCATCGTGCTGACTTTGCTGACTTTTCTATTGATTTTGACAATTTTCATAGTACCCATTCGAACGAAAACAAAGAACTCGCTCAGGGCATTTACACTCGACTGAAAGAATCAGGGCATATTCACACCAAAACCATCGAACAAGCCTATGATCCGGAAAAAGAAATGTTTTTACCGGACCGATTTATTAAAGGTGAATGCCCAAAATGCGGAGCCGAAGACCAATACGGTGATAATTGTGAAGCCTGTGGAAGTACTTACTCACCCACCGACCTTGTTAATCCGGTATCGGCGGTATCAGGGGCAACACCGATTAAAAAAGAGTCCGAACATTACTTTTTTGCACTTGGTGATTTTGAAACCATGCTCAAAGACTGGGTAAATACCCAAGGCCATGTGCAAACCGAAATTACCAACAAGCTTAACGAGTGGTTTGAGTCGGGCTTGCAAGACTGGGATATTTCACGCGATAAACCTTATTTTGGTTTTGAAATTCCCGGTGCAAAAGACAAATATTTTTATGTCTGGCTCGACGCACCCGTGGGTTATATGGCCAGCTTTAAGAACTTGTGCGACAAAACAAGTGGTTTAAATTTTGACGATTACTGGGCTGCCGATAGCCAATACGAGCTATACCATTTTATTGGCAAAGACATCGCCTACTTCCACACCCTGTTCTGGCCCGCGATGCTCAGTGGCAGCGGCTACCGCACCCCGACCGGCGTGTTCTGTCATGGGTTTTTAACCGTGGATGGTAAAAAAATGTCAAAGTCACGCGGTACTTTTATTAAAGCGCGCACTTATCTTGACAACTTAAACCCAGAATACCTACGCTATTATTTTGCCGCCAAGCTCGGCAGTGGTATTGATGATCTAGACTTAAATCTGGACGACTTTCAGGCGCGGGTTAATTCCGATTTAGTCGGCAAGGTGGTCAATATTGCTAGCCGCTGCGCCGGCTTTATTAAAAAGAAATTCGATGGTCAACTGTCTGCCAATTTAAGCGAACCTGAACTTTATAATAAATTTACCGATGCCAGCGACAATATTGCCACACTCTATGATAAACGTGAATTTAACCATGCTATTCGTGAAATTATGGCCTTAGCCGATTTAGCTAACCAATATATTGACGCAAAAAAACCGTGGGTACTCGTTAAAGAAGAAGGTAAAGAGCAGCAAGTACAAGATGTTTGCAGTATGGGTATTAATTTATTCCGCGCTCTGATTATTTTTTTAAAGCCAGTATTGCCTGAACTCACCAAGCAAAGTGAAACTTTTTTAAATGTAGAAGCACTGAATTGGCAAGACATTCATACACCGCTCACCAATCATCAAGTTAATAAATTTAAACCCCTAATGACCCGAGTAGACAAAGACAAAGTTAATACAATGGTCGAAGCGTCTAAAGAAAATCTGGATACAACTCCAACAAAAAAACAGACTAAAGAAAAAAAGACTATGGATAACAACACACTTATCGACTTTGAAGACTTTGCAAAAATTGATTTACGCATCGCGCTTATTAAAAAAGCCGAGCATATTGAAGGTGCAGATAAACTGCTACGTTTAACACTGGATATTGGTGAAGAAACCCGCAATGTGTTTGCCGGGATTAAATCAGCCTATTCGCCAGAACAACTTGAGGGTAAACTTACCGTGATGGTTGCGAATTTAAAACCACGTAAAATGAAATTTGGTGTTTCTGAAGGGATGGTATTAGCCGCAGGCCCCGGCGGTAAAGACTTATGGATAATGGAACCGCATAAAGGCGCGCAACCGGGGATGAAAGTGAAGTAAATAAATACTGTTATTGCGAGCGAACAAAGTGAACGCGGCAATCTTAATTAAGTATGCCCTGCGTTAAAGAAGATTGCCGCGCTATCGCTCGCAATGACAAATATATTATTAATATTGGTAAAAACAAATCATGAAAGAATACGCACTCATATTAGTCAGCACCGTCTTAGTGAATAACTTTGTATTAGTCAAATTTTTAGGCTTATGCCCCTTTATGGGCGTATCACGCAAACTTGAAACTGCTACCGGCATGGCATTGGCAACCACGTTTGTTTTAACACTGTCTTCCATTTGCAGTTATCTTGCCGACACTTACTTACTACAACCACTAGCTATTGAATACCTGCGCACCATTACGTTTATTTTGATCATTGCCGGTGTGGTGCAATTTACTGAAATGTTTATTCGTAAAACCAGCCCATTACTTTATCAGGTGTTGGGTATTTTCTTACCCTTAATTACAACAAACTGTGCTGTGTTAGGTGTCGCCTTATTAAATGTGCAAAAAACAGAATTTGGTTTTGTCGAGTCGGCGTTATTTGGTTTTGGTGCTTCAATTGGTTTCTCGTTAGTGCTTATCTTATTTGCGGCCATGCGTGAGCGTATTACAGCAGCCGATGTGCCCACCCCTTTTAAAGGTACATCCATAGCCTTAATTACAGCTGGGCTAATGTCGATGGCCTTTATGGGCTTTGCCGGTTTAATAAAAGGCTAACGGGTTTTATATTTAATATGCTCACTGCAATCATTGCCTTAACCTTGTTAGCTATTGCCTTTGGTTTATTATTAGGCTTTGCTGCGGTTCGCTATAAAGTCCAGTCCAACCCCGTTGTCGATCAAATTGATGCACTATTACCTCAAACCCAGTGCGGACAATGCACCTACCCCGGTTGTCGCCCTTACGCCGAGGCCATTGCAAGAGATGAAGCCGATATCAATCAGTGCCCACCCGGCGGTGAATCAACCATTATTGCATTAGCTGATTTATTAGGACGCGATTCTAAACCACTCAATGCAGAACACGGCGAACATGCAGAAAAAACCGTTGTGTATATTGATGAAAATGTTTGCATTGGCTGCACCTTATGTATTCAAGCTTGTCCAGTCGATGCTATTCTTGGTGCAGCCAAACAGATGCATACGGTTATCACTGAAGAATGTACGGGGTGTGACCTATGTATCCCACCCTGCCCAGTTGACTGCATTCATATTATTCCAGCGATTGACGAAACAGAGAACGTAACCGTTAAATTACCGAAAACCCCATTATTGCTGAATGAGATGGAATAATGTCTGATAAGAAAAATTTAACTCAGGTTATAAAAGCACAGTGGAAATTTCATGGTGGTTTAAAATTAGCTGAGCATAAACAATCATCCCTGCAAACAAATATTGCTGCGGCGATTATTCCTGAAAAACTGGTTGTTCCTTTACAGCAACATATTGGTCATCCCGGCAAGCCCATCGTAAAGGTAGGCGACACGGTATTAAAAGGTCAATGTATTGCCACACTAAACGAACTTAACAGCGTCACAGCCGTGATCCATGCACCCAGCTCAGGAAAGGTTACCGCAATAGAAACACATGCACTACCAAACACGGCTAAACAAACTGTTAACTGTATTGTGATTGAAACTGATGGGAAAGATCAGTGGCATCCATCGGTTAAAGCCGTCGATGAACCCACCTTACTTTCTAAAGACGCATTAAAAAAGATTGTTGCCGAAGCAGGTATTGTTGGTTTAGGTGGGGCAGGATTTCCATCTCATTTAAAATTAACATCCGATGTTGAGCATCTCGACACCCTTGTTTTAAACGCAGCAGAATGTGAACCGTATATTACTTGCGATGCGATTTTAATAGAAGAACAGGCAACTAAAATTATTCAGGGGATATACTATATTTTACATACTCTAAACATTAAACAATGTTTAATTGGTATTGAAGATAACAAACCACAAGCCATTAAAGCTTTACAACAAGCCCTTGCTGATAAAAATACTACCTCCATTGCTAATATTAGCGATGCGGCTATTAAAATAATACAAGTCCCCACACGTTATCCCGCAGGTGGAGAAAAACAGTTAATACAGGTTTTAACAGGTAAAGAAGTACCTATTAACAAATTGCCGTATGAAATTGGTATCATCTGTCACAATGTGGCAACCGTTTATGCCGTTGCGGAAGCCATTCTGGAGGGCAAACCATTAATTGAACGTGTTGTAACAATAGCGGGCGACAATATACAACAAGCCAGAAACATGCGAGTACTTATTGGTACATCAATGCATGACGTACTTACCGAATGTAGCTACAAAGAAAATAAAAAAGACTCGGTTATTATGGGTGGCCCCATGATGGGGATCCATCTTGACTCATCCAACTATCCTGTAATTAAAACAACTAACTGTATTTTAATTCAGAAAAAAACTAAACCAAACATAGCACTACCTTGTATTCGTTGCGGCGAATGCGCTCGTGTTTGTCCGACTAATTTACTACCACAACAACTTTACTGGTATACAAGAGCAAAAGATTTTGATCGGGTGCAGGACCATCAGATATTTTCATGTATCGAATGTGGTTGCTGTGATTATGTTTGCCCAAGCCATATTCCGCTAGTACAATTTTATCGTTATGCTAAAACTGAAATATGGGCTCAGGAAACAGATAAGAAAAAATCCAACCATGCGCGAGATCGCCACGAATATCGCCAATTCAGGCTTGAACGTAAAAAAAGCGAAGACGCTGAACGCAAGGCAAAGAAAAAAGCATTGCTAAATAAAAAACAAGGGATTAAAACAACAGAACAAGATGCAAAAAAAACAGCAATTGAAGCGGCATTGAACCGAGTTAAAGCCAGACAATCAGAACAAGCCGTACTCGCCAAAAATACCGGTGACTTAACGGAAGAGCAACAAAATAAAATTAATGAAATCGAGCAACGCCGAAAAAATAAATTACAAAATGAACCCTCAAATACAAAAGAACCTAATTAAAGATAATTAATATGGACAACATCGCACCCAATTCAATTACACGCACGATGCTTTATGTATTATATGCCCTCATCCCCGGCATTATTACCTATGTTATTTTCTTCGGTTGGGGTGTGGTAATTAATATTGTTATTGCCATTATTACCGCATTAGTTGCCGAAATATTAATGCTACAACTTCGTCACCGACCAATAAAACTTTTTATAATGGATGGTAGCGCCGTAGTCACCGCTGTTCTACTCGCACTAGCACTACCCAACCTTGCGCCGTGGTGGTTAACTTTTATTGGTGTTGCGTTTGCCATTATCATTGGTAAACATTTATACGGTGGGCTCGGCTACAACCCATTTAACCCGGCAATGATAGGTTATGCTTTGCTACTTATTTCATTCCCATTGGATATGACCATTTGGTTACAACCGGATACCACCTTGCCATTTGTACAAAGTTTAAATTATGCACTGCATACAACACTGACCAACGTCAATATTGATACTATGACAATGGCCACTACACTCGACACGGTTAAAACGCAGTCGGGGTTGGGACATAGCTTTTCCGCTATTCAGAACAGTGCACCTGCTGTGTTTGGACAATTTGCGGGTAAAGGTTGGGAGTGGATCAACCTGACTTTTTTACTGGGTGGTTTATGGCTGCTCTATCAACGCGTGATTAGTTGGCAAATTCCAACCGCCTTTATCGCCAGCATGTTTGTTATGGCTTTAGCCTTTTATCCGACCACTGGCACCTCACCTATTTACCATTTATTCAGTGGTGGTACTATGTTGTGTGCCTTTTTTATCGCAACCGATCCAGTCACCGCTTCCACCACACCAAATGGCCGACTCATTTATGCAGCAGGGATTGGTATTTTTGCTTATATCATCCGCATGTGGGGAGGCTACCCAGATGGCCTTGCCTTTGGTGTGTTATTAATGAACATGGCAGCCCCCACCATTGATTACTACACCCGACCAAAAGTATTGGGTGAATCCACATGAGTAACAAACGAAGCCATCCTCTACTACAAAAAATGATTATCAGCGCAGTCGTGCTAGGTTTATTTTCCATTGCAGGTACCACCATGGTTGCTTTCACCTATGAGCAAACAAAAGATCAAATCAAAGAAAACCACCGACAAGCAATGTTAAAAAGTTTACACCAGTTAATCACGCCCGCTGAACACGATAATGAAATTTTTACTGATGTTATTCATGTGAACAATTTAAAATTACTCGGTAGTAAAAAACCCATTACCGTTTTTCGGGCTCGAAAAAAGGGTAAACCCGTAGCCGCAATCTTAACCGCCGTTGCACCAGACGGTTATACCGGAAAAATATTTTTACTGGTTGCCATTAATTATGACGGCAGCCTTGCGGGTGTGCGAGTAATTAACCACAAAGAAACGCCCGGTTTAGGCGATGCCATTGAAATTGAAAAATCGAACTGGATAACACAATTCAAAAATGTTTCGTTGACCAATCCAACTGAAAAAAACTGGAAAGTAAAACGTGATGGTGGCTACTTTGATCAATTAACCGGTGCCACCATTACACCGCGCGCGGTCGTAAAAGCCGTACATAAGGCCTTATTATTTTATAAGCAACAAGGTGATAAACTGTTTGTGACTAAAACACCTGAGCCAAAAGTAGCCCATCATAGCAAAAAATAGAGTCGATCATTATGAATGAAACATCGTTGAAAAGTATTGCACAACAGGGGTTATGGGGTAACAATACCATCCTTGTTCAAATATTGGGCTTGTGTCCCCTGTTAGGTGTATCCAATACCGTTATTAACGGTTTAGGCCTCGGACTTGCCACTACCTTAACCCTCGTTGCATCGAACGTTGTTATTTCCATTATTCGTCATTTAGTACGTGCTGAAGTGCGTATTCCCGTTTTTGTTATGATCATTGCTTCAGTTGTCACCGTTATTGAACTCATTATGGAAGCTTACTTCCATGACCTGTATAAAATACTCGGCATATTTATCCCGCTTATCGTGACGAACTGCGCCATTATTGCCCGCGCCGAATCTTTTGCTTCTAAAAATGCGGTCATTCCCTCCTTGTTTGACGGACTATTTATGGGTTTGGGTTTTACTGCAGTACTGGTTACTCTGGGCGCCATGCGGGAATTGATTGGCTTTGGCACCCTGTTTCAACAAGCACAATTAATGTTTGGTCCCGCTGCTGAAACGTTGAAAATTACGGTAATAGAAAATTATCGAGGCTTCCTGCTTGCTATTCTTCCGCCCGGTGCTTTTATTGGCTTAGGTTTTATTCTAGCCGTTAAAAACATTATCGATAAGAAATCAAAAACGAAACAAGCCGTGTCACTCGAAAGTTCTCAACTTATTGAAACTTAAATAGACATAAATTCAGATGACTAACTACTAAGATGCCTCAGGCATAAGCTTTTGATAATAAAGATCCGTTTAAAAACACATGAATCCCAAAATACGCTACGAAATTTTTACTCGGCTAAAAGATCATATCCCTGATCCCACCACTGAACTCCATTACCATTCAACGTTTGAACTATTGATTGCGGTTATCCTATCGGCACAGGCAACCGATAAAGGTGTCAACAAAGCCACCGATGTGCTTTATAAAGTGGCCAACACCCCCGAAAAAATTCTGGCCTTAAAGCTCTCTGGCTTAAAAAAATATATTAAAACTATCGGCCTTTACAACACAAAAGCCAAAAATATTATCAACACCTGTAAAATGCTGATTGAACTCCACAACAGCGAAGTACCTAACGATCGTACTGCACTGGAAGCCCTACCCGGTGTTGGCCGTAAAACGGCCAATGTTGTTCTTAATACCGCTTTTGGTCACCCCACCATTGCAGTCGATACACATATATATAGAGTCTCTAACCGTACCAATATTGCCCCCGGTAAAAATGTGCTAGAAGTTGAAAAGAAATTACTGAAATTTGTACCCGATGAATTCAAGGTAGACGCACATCACTGGTTGATATTACATGGTCGTTATACCTGTATTGCGCGTAAACCACGTTGCGGTTCTTGTGTAATTGAAGACCTATGCGAATTTAAACAAAAAAATATTGAGTAGACACCTCATTTTTAATACAGAGTAAAGCAAATGTTTGGGAATAATCGAAATGAAATGCGGCAAATGTTCTATACCGCTTGGAAAAATTTCAATAACAAGATGTTGCTACAACCTCTAGAAGAAGTCATTGTTAATACTATTCAGCAACACCCCGAATACCATTCGTTTTTAAAGGATGAATCAACGATAGACAAGGATTTTACACCAGAAATGGGACAAACCAATCCATTTCTACATATGTCGATGCATATCGCTATACAAGAACAGCTTTCCACTCGGCGCCCGGCCATCATCCAACAGGTTTATCAGGCACTCTCAAGCCAACATCAAGATGCTCATCAGGCCGAACATGCCTTAATGGAATGTTTGGGGCAAATGATATGGCAAGCTCAACGTGACCAAATCCCACCTGATGAGCAGCACTATATCGAGTGCATACAAGGCTTACTTCCTTAAAATCTTATTATTTGTCACAAATCGGTCACAATTTTATAGTTTTCAGTTAAATTCAAGCTATATTAGGTTATTGTCGGGCAGTTAGATTGAACCTTTTTAAGAACCCACCTGTCATACCCTCCTAAGTAAAGGATGGAAATGGGTTCCGATACCTGTTTCAACCTATACGATATAAACAACACATTATGTGATAATTAAAAATTTCTAATAAACGGAGAGACTCCAGATGTCAAACAAAACTATCAAACCATTATCAATCGTACTTGGCGTAGCACTTGCCACTACACTTGCAGCAAGCAACATCGCCAATGCAGCTGAAACCGGCGCAAATCCTTTTGCTATGACAAACCTTGAGGGCGGCTATCAGGTTGCTAAAGAAGGAAAATGCGGCGGTAGTATGGCTGCACCAAAGAAAATGGACGGCAAATGCGGTAGCAGCATGAAGAAAAAAGACGGTAAATGTGGTGCTAATAAAACCATGATGAAAAAAGATGGTAAATGTGGCACAGGTAAATGTGGCGCTAACAAGAAAAAAATGATGAAAAAAGATGGTAAATGCGGCACTAACATGAAAAAAACACACAAAGATGGCAAGTGTGGCGCAAGCATGAAAACACCTAAGAAAATGGAAGGTAAATGCGGCGGGAGTAAGAAGTAAGCTCCTGTATACGTTAACATGAACAATAAGCACTATTCGGTTCATGGAGCAGGTGTTGGTCTACGGCGAAGCATGATTGATTCGCTGTTAGGCCAACCCGCTACTCAAGTCAGCTTTATGGAAGTCGCACCCGAAAACTGGATTGGCGTTGGCGGCGTAGCAGGCAAACAGTTTAGAGCATTTAGTGAACGTTATAACATGATTTGCCATGGCTTATGCCTGTCCATTGGCGGCCCAAGTCCTCTCGATGAGGCTTTTCTACAACGTCTAAAACGCTTTTTAGATGAACACCAGATTAAACTCTACAGTGAGCATTTAAGTTACTGTGGTGATGATGGTCACTTGTATGACCTCCTCCCTATTCCCTTTACTGAAGAAGCGGTGCATTACGTTGCAAAGCGTATTCAACGCGTACAGGATATTCTGGAACGTCCCATTGCAATGGAAAACGTCTCCTACTATGCCGCACCCGGGCAAGAAATGCCTGAAATAGAATTTTTAAATGCAGTGCTTGAAGAAGCCAACTGCAAAATGTTGCTTGATGTAAATAATATTTACGTAAATAGCATTAATCACCAATACAACGCGACTGAATTTTTAAAAGCAATCCCTTCCGACAGAGTTGAGTATATTCATATCGCCGGGCATTATAAAGAAGCAGAAGATTTAATGATAGACACACACGGTGCGGATGTCATCAAACCGGTATGGGATTTATTAGAACAAACTTACCAACTGTATGGGGTTATCCCAACACTATTGGAACGAGATTTTGATATTCCTCCTTTAGCTGAATTACTTACCGAAGTAGATCAAATTATTTCCATTCAAAATAAATGCCAATCAAAATACCAGTTACCCGAAAAAATCAATCCGCAAGAACAACTCAGTTCGCAACAGGTGTATTAATGCCATCAAGGACTGATCACTCTCAGCAAGGTTTTATACAAACCCAGTATGCGTTCACTGCAAGTATTCGTCAGCCTGATACCCATCCTGCTCCCGCCGATATTGAAGATCGACGGATGAAAATTTATCAGGAACTTTTTTATAATAATATTGAAGATTTTATGTCCTCAACCTACCCGGTACTTCATAAAGTATTAGGTGAACAACGTTGGCATACGTTGATACGTGACTACTTTGCAAACCATAAAGCCCATACACCCTTGTTCCCTGAAATGCCGCGTGAATTTTTAATCTATCTGGAAGATGAGCGTCAACCACAAACAGATGACTTACCCTTTATGCTCGAACTTGCACATTATGAATGGGTAGAACTAGCTTTAAGTATTTCTGAACTCAATAACGATGCAATCAAACTATCACCTCAAACTGACTTTTTAAATGAAATACCAGTGTTATCGAATTTAGCATGGTTGCTAAGTTATCAATTTCCAGTTCAACATATCAGCATTGACTTTCAACCGGAAAAATCTGGTGAACAAACAACCCATATTGTTGCTTCTCGTTTAATAGACGAAGAACAAATTAATTTTACTGAAATTAACAGCGTAATAGCACGCCTGTTACAACTTATTTCAGATAACACTCAACAATTATCTGGCAAGCAACTTCTAACCCAAATTGCTAATGAGTTAGGCAATAACGATATAGATAATATTGTTAACTTTGGCCTCCAAACTCTCACGGATTTATATAACAAAAATATTATTATTGGAACTCTAAGCCAATAATAAGCTCTAATCGCTGCTGTTTATTTCTTAAATAACAGTAATAGAACATTTAATTTAAAATGATAACAACAAACACACTTGGAGTTCATTATGGAGAAGTTACTACAATTACAATCCCTGTTAAATCGTACCCGCGCAATTGATTTTTTAGGGCCATTAGCAATGCGTTTATATCTTGCCCCTGTTTTCTGGATGGCAGGCTTAAGCAAATATAATGCTTTTGAAGATACTGCTGCCTGGTTCGGAAACCCTGATGGGGGGCTAGGTCTTCCACTTCCTCATGTTATGGCTTTTCTTGCAACCTCAACTGAATTAGCTGGCGCAGTTATGTTGCTATTTGGTTTTGGCTTACGCTGGATATCGGTCCCGCTTATGGTCACTATGCTCGTTGCTGCCTTTAATGTACATATGGTTAATGGTTGGCAGATGATTGCAGACGCAAAATTCTGTTTATTTAATTGTTCTGACGCCATTGCAGCCTCTGAACGTTTGAGTGCTGCCACAGAGATACTTCAGAAACATGGAAATTATGATTGGTTAACCTCACAAGGACCTCTTGTTATTCTTAACAACGGCATTGAAACGGCAGCAACTTATTTTATTATGTTACTTGTATTATTTTTTATCGGTTCAGGTAAATATGCCAGTGTTGATTACTGGATTGCCAAAAAATTTGAAGCTTAAGATAATATTTCTAAGCACAACGAACACGACGTTTAAAAAAATTTACTTTAACGAGTCATACCATGACTTGCCGGTTGAGGTGACATTAGTAACCTCAACTTGCATATAAAATACGCCGTGTTCGTTGTATTTAATATTTATTTTTTCTTACGTGCCGCAATCCGCAAACGCAGTGCGTTCAACTTAATAAAACCAGCGGCATCTTTTTGGTCATAAGCACCCTGATCATCTTCAAAGGTAGCAATGTTTTCATCGAACAAGCTGTTGCTAGCCGATTGACGGCCCACAACAATGACATTGCCTTTATACAATTTTAAGCGTACTTCACCATTAACCGTTACTTGAGAAGCATCAATCATCGCCTGCATCATTTCACGTTCAGGTGACCACCAATAACCGTTATAAATCATATTGGCATAGCGTGGCATCAGTTCGTCTTTTAAATGCGCGACTTCTCGGTCTAAAGTAATCGACTCAATCGCACGGTGTGCTTTTAAAAGAATAGTACCGGCTGGTGTTTCATAACAACCACGCGACTTCATACCCACATAACGGTTCTCTACAATGTCATCTCGACCAATGCCGTTGGCACCGCCTAGAGTATTCAATTCTTCCATCACCTGATTAGCTGTTTTAGCCACACCGTTAATTGAAATCACATCACCATTTTTATAGCCTAGTTCAATATAGGTTGCACTATCCGGTGCTTGTTCTGGCGATACCGACCAACGCCACATATCATTTTCAGGTTCCACCCATGGATCTTCTAATACCCCACCTTCATAGGAAATATGCAGTGAGTTGGCATCCATCGAGTAAGGTGATTTTTTACCTTTGTTAAAATCAACCGCAATATTATGTTCTTTTGCATAGGTCATTAATTTTTCGCGTGAATTCAAATCCCATTCACGCCACGGCGCAATAATTTGTACATCGGGTTTTAAGGCATACGCACCCAGTTCAAAACGTACCTGATCATTTCCTTTGCCCGTTGCACCGTGAGAGATAGCATCGGCATCGGTTTCATTGGCTATTTCAATCAGACGTTTGGATATTAATGGGCGCGCAATAGATGTTCCTAAAAGATATTCACCTTCATAAATAGTGTTTGCACGGAACATGGGGAAGACAAAATCACGCGCAAATTCTTCGCGTAAATCTTCAATGTAAATTTCTTTTACACCCATCGCTTCAGCTTTGGCACGCGCAGGCTCCACTTCTTCGCCCTGACCAATATCGGCTGTGAAGGTGACCACTTCACAGTGATAAACATCTTCGAGCCATTTTAAAATAATGGAGGTGTCTAACCCGCCTGAATAGGCAAGTACTACTTTGTTTACATCGGCCATTTGGTTGCTCCGCAGCATCAATTCACTAAATTGCGCGGATTATACCGAAAATATGGCCATTAGTCGTTATTTTATAAGGGTGATAATGCTACGTCGGTTCTTCGCCCGCCCGGCACGACTGCGGTTTGACGCCACATACGGGCCCTCCCCAATGCCAATGGCAGTGATAGGCACCTGCATTCCCCGTTTTTTCATATAGGTTTTAATGGCTTGTGCCTGCACTTTCGCTGCATTTCGATTAACGCGTTTAAAACCCATGCTATCCGTGTAGGACTTAATCATCACTTTCTTGATACTGTCATCCAGCTTAGCAAACTTCACTACATTACGGAGCTGACGACGCATTTTTTTACTTAGACTTCGTTCACCTTTATTAAAATGCAACACGGTTCTTTGTAATTTATTAAAATGATATTCAGGTCTTTTATTAATGCATTTCTCAAACTTCCCTTCAATTTTTTTAAAATTAATGGGGGAGATGGTGACAACAATATCTTCTGTACCATCAATCCAGTCACGATAAGTCAATCTTATCGACATACCATCATCGAGTTCACCTATCAGTCTGTCAGGCCATATTTCTGGCAAATAGCTGTTATTGATTGAAACAAGCTGCTGCTGTCCTTTTACCCTTTTACGTGTCATTTTCTGGCTGACCGACATTTCAAGTCGTTGACGATGTGGCAACACAAAAGGTTCATTACCTTCTTTAAACGGTATATAACCCAGTAATTTTTTAATCGCAAAGGGCTTCCAATGCGGTGGAACAGATTCAAGCTTTGCGCCAACATCAGGATAAGGGTACTGATCGGTTAATAATACGCCGTCGTAGCGTTTGTCTTTTTCTTCAAGGTTTCTGGCCAGAGGGTGATTGACTTCAAAAATAAATTTTAACCCTTGTACCGAGTTATACTTAAATTTAGCCTTTCCTAATTGTGGTATCGGCTGCGTTAAGGAGCATTCTAGTTCCGTTGATGTTAACAGCCATTTTGATTGATCTATTTTTGCACCATACAATTGAACCGTCGGGTATAAAATCTTTTTTTGAGGTAACCTCTGCCTCGTTAACTTATTTATAATTTTCTGATTAAGCGATCTGATATTACTGATAATTTTTTGATGAAGACTTCCCTTCTGTGCAACATGTTTTATTGTTGGCTCTTTTTTCTGCTTAATGTCCTTTGCACTGATTTTATCTTTATTAGTGGCTTCATCTTTCGCCACTTTCTTTTTTGCGACGGCATTATCGATTTCAGGTGTAGATTGTGAAGCAATAACTATTAAATGACGATTTTTGCCACTACGGACATAATGTGCCGCCTTTCCGGCCGTTTGAGCCGGTTGTTCATTGTCTAAGCTGGCGGCTTTTTTTGCTTCAGGCTCTGCTTTTGTATTATCCATATCAACAAATTTTGATTGAGACGGATTTTTATCAGCATTTTCAGCCGCTTGGCGAGCTGCAGCACCAAATTTCAGGCTACAGGATGCCATTCCCAGAACAAGAAGGCCGAGCAATATAATGCGTATAGAAGTAGTGTACTCACGATACATACCCGTGTGAGTTGCAAAAAGTATTCCAGAAAAGACGGAAGACAATGCTATCGCCGCAGTAGAATAAATCACAATTGGCAGGATGAACCAAGAGCAATCAAGCCCACCCACTATTTGGTTCGATTTTCGTTTAATTGACCTTGTTTAATCGCCAGTCAATATTAATGGCCTTGTGTTGACCTGTTTTAGATAATATAACCAAGTCTGCATGTTTCCCGTATGCGTCCCTGGCATACCATTCTGAGCTTACAAGTAAATCTTCAATCCCGTCATTATTAAAATCACCTCTTGCCAGGACTGTAATATATATTTCATCATTTTTTGTCAACAACGTCACCGTATTCTTTTTTAAAGTAACTTTAAGTAATTTGTAAGCTTGAGCGATCGTTTTATTTTTACGTCGATTGTATTCTGTTTTGCTTAAAAAAGGTGCCGATAATGCGGGGAAGTTTTTATAATCTTGTTTATTTAATTTTAGATGGAAAAAGGATTGTTTTGATTCTTTTACATTTTTATATTTATTAATCGCTACGCATGACACTTTCAAAAGCTTGAAATTCATTTGCTCATAAGGTGCAATATTTGCGTAATCATAATTAACAACATCAGAACAAAAATTAAATTTTTTATTTTTATTTTCTCTTGTTTTATATTCATATCCAGATAATTTCACACTATAAATTATATTACCCAATGAAAATCCTTCGAAATATTGTTTATTTATAATGGGGCTAATTAGATTCTCTGCTTTAGCACAAGAGATTGAAAATAACTGAATTATAGAAATAAACATAATAAAAAATTTATTCATTTTCCAATGCCTCAATCTTTGTATTAAGGAATAAATCACTAATATATTGATTGCGAAAATGATCAACATCGAGGCGATGTGATTCTTTTGCTGCTTTTTTAAAGTTATTACTTTTTATAGCACGATTAAATTTTGGAAAACCATTTACTAATTTAGTTGCACCTAAATTAAAAATCATATCAAACAGGGCAAGCTGGACATTTGAATCGAAATCATCAAAGTCATGAAGAAATCCTTTATCTTTCTTATAGATATTCTTTAAGTCCATATAAAATTTGTCAATGTTTTTATCGAGTAGAACGTTGATATTAGAATTTTTCATTCTTAAATTGCTATGCGATTCAAATGATTCAGCGGTGTATCTTTTCCCCCATGGTAGTTTTGCTATCTTTGAATATTCTGCTATTTTTTCCTGTAATGTTGCAAGTTGAGTCAATAACTTATTTTGTACTTTATACAAAATGATACCTGAAACAGAATTTTTATTAGGAATTAAGTGGCCAACGCCAACCGTGACGTTGCCTTTAGTATCGAGATATAAATAGTTAATATAACCCTCATATATGGCCAGATTTTTTTGAAGTATAATGCGAGTTTGGTTAGTGATAGCCATTTAAATTCCCTGACAGTTTAGAGTTTAGTATTATCTTCCATATTGTAATTTTAAAGCATACCAATGGCTATCGGTTAAACAATTCGATTTTTGTGATGGAGCACTCATTTTCACAATAAACAAGAAAATCATTTCAGGTAAAGGCAGAAACAGACTCTCCACGGAAATAACAGCTTTACTCAAGAATAATAAATCTCTGTAACGTCATCGCCGTGGTTAATCAATTATATCGTCAGCGGGGTATGAAGCCCGCTGGAAACCCCAACGGTTTTTTGCCAGCAACAAGCAGACGGGGAAATTAAATTTTATTTATTACGCCTAGCTGTTCGTCGTAAACGAGTCCCTAAACGCCGCGCCATATCGCCAAATAATTCGGTTTGGGTTGGATGTGGATGAATCGCATCACCAACTTGTTTTAAGGTCATATCAGCCGACACCATCATTACGCCTTCACCAATTAAGGTATCGGCATGATCCGCCAAAAAGTGAACACCGATCACTTTATGCGATGCTTTATCAGCAACAATTTTAATCAATCCTTGCGTCTCACCGGTAATCATCGCTTTGGCATCGATGCTCATGGGTACTTTAATTTCGACAGCATCAATCCCTTTTGCTTTTGCTTGCTCGGTAGACAGACCAACAAAGGCCGCTTCTGGGCGAGTAAAGATAACACCTGAATCTTTATCCTGATTGTAAGCCATATACTCACCGGCAATGTTGCTAGCGGCAACCCGTCCTTGCTGACCGGCTGTATGTGCCAGCATTAAACCACCGATCACATCACCCACAGCAAAAATATGTGGCACATTGGTTTTACTGCATTCATCAGCTTTAATCACACCATCTTCAACGGCCACACCCGCATTTTCTAAATTCAATGGTTCCAATACCGGTCGTTTACCGGTCGCCATGATCACATAGTCACAACTGTAGGTTTTCTTTTTACCTTCGCTGTCTTCGTAAACCAGTTTCATCTCACCGGGCTTACCTTTTAGCTCAACCACTTTGGCTGAAGTGACAATGGTTAAACGTTTATCGTTGTTTAAAATGTCGGTGAGTTGTTTGGCTACGTCTTTTTCAACTTCGGCCAAAATACGCTCAGTACCTTCGACCAATAAAACTTTGCTTCCAAAGTCTTGGAAAATTTGTGCCATTTCAACGCCAATCGCACCACCACCGATCACACCGACTTTCATGGGTTGTTTCTTTAAACCCCACACGGTATCGGAGGTTAATACCCCGCCTGCTTCAACACCGTCATGCGCACCCAGAATAGGGGGTACAAAAGGAGGCGCACCGGTTGCAATAATTGCCGCACCGAATGAAATCGTTTTACCTTTTTTACCATTACCCGCAATGTCACGCGTATGAGGATCTTTTGAGTTACCCGCTGTATCCACATGTACGCTATGTGCATCAACAAAACGCGCAAAGCCCTGAATTACATCAATCTTCACGCCCTTGTCGGTATTAAGCGCCATTCCACCACGCGTTTCTAATACATCACGGCGATGTTTTTCTAATGCTGCCCATTTTAATTCGGGTTTATTAGTGCCCACCACACCGAGTAATTTGTCATGCGCACGATCACGAATTTTATCTGCCGCAGCACGCCATGCTTTCGACGGAATACAACCACGCCATAAACATTCACCACCGGGGAACGGCGCATCGTTGACCATTGCAACTTTATAACCATCACCCACTAAATCACGCGCGGCATCTTCGCCACCGGGGCCACCGCCAATAACGACTACGTCATAGTCGTATTTACCTTTTTCTAAAGTAAAGCCACTAGCCTGCGGTGCGGCTGTTGCAGCAACTGATGTTGCGGCTGTATCTAGCCATGTGGGTGATTCAACTAACTCTTTAAATGTTTTTAAGAACTTCGCCGCATCGGCACCATTTACAATTCGATGGTCAGCGGTAATCGTTACCGGCATCCCTTGCGGGCCAAGCGTTGCAATCGCGAAAATAGCCGAAGTGCCCGGTGATGGAATAGCATCGAAGTGACTCACACCCATCATGCCCATGTTTGAAATAGTAAAGGTTGGGTTAGAGTATTCATCGGGTTTTAAACGCCGCGCTCTTGCACGGTCAACCAAGTCTTTCCAGTTAGCCGATAAATCGGCTAAATCACGATTCGCAGCATCACGTAATACTGGCACAACCAATCCCATGCCATCGGTTTCTACAGCTAAACCAATATCGACCGAATCACGTTCAACAATTCTGTCTTCATGTTGATATACCGCGTTAATACTTGGGTGTTTTTCAATACCTAGAGCCGCGGCTTTCGCCAAGGTGACCGTTAAAGAAAAACCTTTGGCTTTTGATGCAGCTTTTAAGGATGAAATATCAATGTTCATTGTGACGCGGAACAATGGCATGGACAAAGAGTATTCCATATTATGGGCAACGGCTTTTTCCATTGCAGTCATCGCACGGCCTTCACCGGCAACTTGGAAGATTCGTTTGGTTGCTGTTTTTTGTACATTACTGTTTAAAACATCGGCAGCAATAATCGAACCGTCAGGGCCTGTCCCTGTAATACTGTTTAAATCAATACCGTGTGCGCCGGCTAACTGGCGTGCATACGGTGACGCTTTGCCTAAACGCGGTCGAGGTGCTGGCGTAGCACCCGATGGCATCGCAGCAATATGTGTTTTTGCTTTATCGGTTCCGGCTGGAATCGGTTTTGTACTTGTTGATGTGGCTTCAACTTTTTTTGCTGCCGCAGAAGATGATTTGGCTTTATTAACAACACTGGCCACGTCTTTGACGATATAAGCCATCACACCGCCGACTTCGATCACGCTATCCAATTCTAGTTGTGGACCTGACAAATAACCTTCACGGAAAATTTCAACATCCATAATAGCTTTATCTGTTTCGACCGTGGCAATCACATCACCACGTTCAATCTTGTCACCAATTTCTTTTTCCCAAGTAACAACGGTGCCTTCTTCCATGGTGTCTGAAAGTTTAGGCATCTTAACGGCATACGCACCTTCGGGTGCATCTTGTTCTTCTTCAACGGCTTCTACAGTTTCTTCAACAACCGATTCAACCGCTGTTGTTTCTGGTGCAGAAGACGACGCTGCAACATCACCCGATACATCCGATTCTTTTTCAACTAACTGTGCAATGGCGGTTCCAACAGGCACAACAGAATCAACATCAATACAACCCGATAAATAGCCTTCACGAAAAACTTCAACATCCATAATTGCTTTATCTGTTTCAACCGTGGCAACAATCGTTCCACGCTCAATAAAGTCACCTACATTTTTTTCCCAAGTGACGATAGTGCCTTCTTCCATCGTGTCTGAAAGTTTAGGCATTTTAATGATATAAGGTTCAGCCATTGATATTTAATTCCGAATTGATTTTTTTGTTTGAAACACGTGTATTTAAAATAGTGTTTTATAAACTGTTGCACGTTCACGGATAGCGAGAGCTTAGAGTACAAGGCATAAATTGACGAAAAAGCGGAGCCTACACGCAGTAGGTGAGCATTTTGAGTCGATTTATAACGCCGTAATCTAAGCTCTCGCTATTCGTAATTAAATTTTACCCATAACCTTCAATGCGCCCATATAGACATCGTTCGCATCAGGTATCGCCGCCAACTCCAACTTATGGTTATAAGGCACAGGCACATCCGCCGCGTAAATACGCATGGGTTGTGCGTCCAAAGCATAAAAAGCATCTTCATTGATGATGGCCATAATTTCAGAACCCACACCAACGGCTGCTTCATCTTCTTCTGCGATAACCACTTTATGTGTTTTCTCAACCGATTTACGAATGGTTTCTCTATCCAAGGGTTTAAGCGAACGCAGGTCAACCACTTCAGCACTAATACCATCGCCTTCCAATCGTTTGGCCGCTTCCAAACAAAGATGAACAGAATAATTATAGCCAATTAAAGTAATGTCAGTTCCTTCACGAACCACTTCTGCACCTTCTAACGGACGGAAAAATTCTTCGTCAGGTACTTCTTCTTTCATATTGTACATGCGTTCATGTTCAATAATAATGACAGGATCATTACAACGTACGGCTGATTTCATCATACCGTAAGCATCAATCGGGCTACGAGGTGTTACCACACGTAAACCAGAAGTACTCATAAACATACGAGCTAAACGTGCTGAATGTTGTGCTGCAAGTTGATGTGCCGTACCACCGGGTGTACGCATTACAATCGGGCAGGCAATTCGACCACCGGACATATAACGAATTTTTGCTGCGGCATTAATGAGTGTGTCTAATGCAAGCAATGCAAAGTTAATCGACATAATTTCAATGATAGGACGGACGCCAATCATGGATGCACCAATGCCAATACCTGTGTAGGAGTTTTCTGAAATGGGGCAATCAATAATACGTTCTGAACCGTATTTTTCATACAGGCCGGATGTTGCTTTATAAGTACCACCCACAACACCAATGTCTTCACCCATCGCAATCACTAAAGGATCGTTTGCCATTTCTTCATCATGGGCGCGCTGAATCGCTTCCCAATATGCAATCTCTGCCATATTCTCTATACCTTTATTTGCTTAAGGGACCAATCCAACGTGGGTCTGGATTGTCATCTAATACGTATTTGTTTAAGTCTTCAACTTTTGGTTCAGGACTTTCTTCCGAAAACTTAATGCAATCATTTTCAATCTCGTCATCAATTTCTTTTTCCATTTTTTTGATATCAGCTTTAGTAATCACTTTGGCTTTAATCAACTTGTCTGTATAGAGATTAATCGGATCACGTTTTTCCCATTCCGCTTCTTCTTCTTTGGTGCGATACGTTTTCGCATCGGACATGGAGTGTCCACGAAAACGGTAGGTCATTAGTTCAAGGAAGTAAGGGCCTTTACCTGAGCGCACAAAATCAATCGCTATTTCAGCGGCATCCATCACGCTTTCAATATCCATACCATCGTGTTGGCTCGCTTGCATATTGTAAGCAGTATCAACACGCTTATATTGATCTAACTGCGCGGTTGAACGATCTATATGTGTACCAATCGCATAGCCATTGTTTTCACAAACAAACAATACCGGCAAATTCCAGACTTTCGCCATATTCATGGTTTCGTGGAAAGTACCCTGATTATTTGCACCATCACCTAAAAAGCAAATCGCAATCTGGTCAGTGCCTTTATGTTTACAACCTAAGGCTAAACCTGCCGCTAAAGGGAAAGGCTGGCCTACTAATGCGTAACCACCCATAAAATTCGCTGTCGGATCGAAGATATGCATCGAACCACCGCGACCACGCGAGGAACCGGTTTCTTTGCCGTACAATTCTGCCATCACTTCGCGAGCAGGCGCACCGGCCTTAATTGCATGAATATGATCACGGTAACCGGTAATAACATAATCGGCCTTATCACCACCGCCCATGCGTGCTTTTTCCAAAACACCCAGCGCCACCGCTTCTTGGCCGGTATATAAATGCAAGAATCCGCCAACTTTTCGCTCCATATAAGCTTCAAAAGTGCGGTCTTCA
>VAPK010514446.1_pt1 | contig 38346 bp, 27 predicted proteins | sample 3395031 | NCBI WGS metagenome assembly VAPK01 (sample SAMN08290443, study PRJNA428436) | hydrothermal vent metagenome | isolation source: Deep-sea hydrothermal vent chimney 1 | place: Pacific Ocean: Juan De Fuca Ridge
GGCGCAGGATTTTGGTTTCACAGCCGTGCTAGGAAAACAGGCGCATAGCAGGCTACGCAACTGTTTTTCTAGTGCGGCTGTGGAGTCAAAAGACAAGTCAGGCTCGTGTATTATTGAATTCTCGCTCCTTAGGAACGTGCATGAAATAATTTGAGCAACTAGGAGACTGTCCGAGAATAGAAACCGTCGCGAGGGAAAGCCCTTTTGAGTCAATTTTTTCGTTCATTTGAGGCGAATAGTTGCGCTATTTGACGAAAATGAACGGGAAAAGTGGCCAAAAGGGCTTTTTCCGTAGCAGGTTCTCTATTCTCGGGCAGCCTCCTAGCTAGTCTTTTTGTCCATCTTCGGCGTTGCACGAACAGTTACGTAGCTGGCTATGCGCCTGTTCGTGCGCCTCGATAACTGCTCTACCTACACACATCCCTGTATTAGTTGAATATGAACAAAAATCCTGCGCCAGTTGCTCAAGTTATTCCGTGCCCATTCCTTAGTATGATATTTAATTGTAAATGACACCCAAAACCTTCCAAAAAAAGATTCTTTTATGGTTTGATTTGAATGGTAGAAAAAATTTACCATGGCAAATAGAAACCACAGCTTACCGCACATGGCTGTCTGAAATTATGTTGCAACAAACCCAGGTTACAACAGTAATTCCTTACTTTAACCGGTTTATTCAAACCTTTCCAACTATAAAAACCTTGGCTGAAGCCCCACTAGATTCAGTATTACAGCACTGGGCTGGACTAGGTTATTATGCCCGAGCAAGGAATTTACATAAAACTGCTATTATTATCAATAAAAAGGCAGCAAAATTTCCAGCCGACCTGGATGGGCTTATGGCTTTGCCAGGAATAGGCAGGTCTACAGCAGGGGCTATTTTAAGTATTGCCTTTAACAGTAGTCATCCCATTTTAGATGGCAATGTGAGACGAGTACTGGCGCGTTATTATGCAATTTCTGGCTGGGCTGGAAATAGTAAAATCAGTAATGAGCTTTGGAAAATTAGCAGTCGCCTCACGCCAGTTCAACGTTGTGCCGATTATACACAGGCAATGATGGATTTAGGGGCTACTTTATGCACGCGGAGTAAGCCTCGTTGTGATGACTGCCCGATAAAATTACATTGTTTAGCAAGAATAGAAGATAAAATTAAGCAGTTGCCAACTCCCAAACCAGCAAAGCCCTTAGTGGCTAAAAATATTATTTTTGTAATTTTTACAGACCAAAATCAGCAAATTTTATTAGAAAAAAGGCCACCTACAGGTATATGGGGTGGTTTATGGAGTTTACCCGAATTTGATGCAATGGCTGATATTGAAACATTATGTGAGCAAAAAAATATCACTATAAAAGCAATAACTCAACTGGATGAACAGAGGCATACTTTTTCTCATTATCATTTGGATTACACCCCGATTAAAGTAGAAATAGAAAACCCTACTAATAATGTGATGGAAGCAAATCAGTCAGTCTGGTATAAATCGGATCAGATTAATTCATTAGGACTTGCAAGTCCTATAAAAAGACTTTTACAAAATCAATAAAATAGAGAATGTTATGACAAGAATGGTTAAGTGTTTAAAGCTAGGGGTGGAGGCAGAAGGTTTAGTTTCAGTTCCTTTCCCCGGCCCCAAAGGGCAGTTTATTTATGATAATGTTTCCCAGCAAGCCTGGAAAGAATGGATGAAAATGCAAACAATGATTATAAACGAACAACGTTTAGCAAGTTTTGACCCAAAAGCAAAAAAGCTTTTAGAGGAAGAGCGAGAAAAATTTTTATTTTCGGGTGATTTTGAAATGCCTGAAGGCTATGTACCTCAGAAGGGTTAAGAGCAGGCAAAAGACAAAAGGAAGAAAGTAGAACTTCCTCGTTCCCACGCGCTGCTGCGTGGGAACTCATGCTCAACGCGGTTGCGTTTATGGAACAAGAAAAAAGCGACTATCAAAGTAAATCTTTCCCCCTAAGTAAGCTACCTCTTCATAGAGTCAAAAAACTCTGCATTAGTCTTAAAGTCTTTTAACTTACCTAATACAAACTCAGAGGCGGACATCTCATCCATAGGTTGTAATATCTTGCGTAAGATCCAGGTCTTTTGTAGTTCTTCAGGGTTGACTAAATAATCTTCGCGACGGGTGCCTGAACGGTTAATATTGATTGCAGGGTAAATACGTTTTTCGGCAATTTTTCTTTCAAGGTGTAATTCCATATTACCGGTTCCCTTGAACTCTTCGTAAATAACCTCATCCATTCTAGAGCCAGTATCAACAAGTGCTGTGGCAATAATGGTCAAGCTTCCACCTTCTTCGATATTTCTTGCTGCACCAAAAAAACGTTTAGGTTTTTCTAAGGCATTTGCATCAACACCACCTGATAAAATCTTACCAGATGATGGTGTTACCATATTATAGGCTCTTGCTAAACGGGTTAACGAGTCTAACAAAATAACAACATCGTGTTTGTGCTCAACTAATCGACGTGCTTTTTCAATCACCATATCAGCAACCTGTACATGTCTTGATGCAGGTTCATCAAAAGTACTTGAAACCACTTCACCTCTTACACAACGTTGCATCTCCGTTACTTCTTCAGGTCGCTCATCTATAAGCAGTACAATTAAATAACATTCAGGGTTGTTTTCCGCAATGGCATGAGCAAGACTTTGCAGAATCATTGTTTTACCCGCCTTGGGAGGAGAAACAATTAATCCACGCTGACCTTTACCAATGGGGGCAATTAAATCAATCACTCGACCTGTAAGGTCTTCACTTGTCCCATTACCCTGCTCAAGAATAAATCGTTTGTTAGCAAATAAAGGTGTTAGGTTTGAAAAAAGAATTTTGTGCTTGGCATTTTCTGGTGCTTCGAAGTTAATTTGTTCAACTTTAAGCATTGCAAAATAACGCTCATTATCTTTAGGTGGTCTGATTTTTCCACTAATTGTATCCCCTGTACGTAGACTAAAACGTCTGATTTGGCTTGGGGAAACATAAATATCATCTGGACCCGCTAAATAAGAACAGCCTGGAGAACGTAAAAAACCGAAGCCATCCTGCAATATTTCTAATACACCATCACCAAAAATATCTTCGCCGCTTTTCGCTTGTTTTTTAAGGATAGCGTAAATAACTTCCTGTTTTCGTGCTCTGTTTATATTTTCGATATCTAGGGATTCGGCAATAGTTACAATTTCGCCAATTTGTTTTAGTTTTAATTCGGACAGATTCATATATTATGAGGATTTCAAGAAATGAAAAACGGTAATAACCGTTAAATAAAAGATAATGGTGCGGGAAAAATAGTTGTGTACTTTGACGCTCTGAGTTGAGCTGATGAAGAAGTATAGCTTATTAACTAGGTGTGTGCAAACTTTTTTATTATGCCAAGTTAAATTAATTAAAAAAATAAATAAAGTGATAAAGCTTTCTTGGCTAAATCACTTTATTTTCTAACAAACTCAGATATTGCTATCAATAAAGTCTGCTAACTGTGATTTAGTTAAAGCACCTACTTTTGTAGCCTCAACTTCACCATCTTTAAAAATCATTAACGTTGGAATGCCACGGACACCATAATGCTGAGGTGTTGCTGGATTGTCATCAATGTTTAATTTTGCAACGATTAGCTTACCCGCATATTCAGTAGCAATTTCATCAAGTACGGGGGCAATCATTTTGCATGGGCCACACCATTCAGCCCAATAATCAACTAATACAGGGCTTTCTGACTTAACAACTGACTCATTAAAATCAGCATCCGTTACATGAAGGACAGAGTCACTCACGTTATTCTCCAAAATTTTTAAAAGCTAACTATAAAATTGATTGCAATAAGTTGTCAATCAATTTCAGACAAATGCATTTTTACGTTATCCTATGCAGTATGAATAAAACGCATTTAACGAAAACACGATTTAGTAATTTAGAGTTATCAGACTCCATTATCAAAAGCCTAAAGCAAGCTGGTTATACAGAATGTACCCCCATTCAAGATAAAACTTTACCACTGTCTTTACGTGGAAAAGATATTGCTGGGCAAGCACAAACAGGGACAGGAAAGACGGCTGCTTTTTTATTAGCAACCTTTCAGCATCTATTAAACGATGAAAGTGAGCAGATAAAAAACCCAAGAGCATTAATTCTTGCTCCCACACGAGAACTGGCTATTCAAATCCATAAAGATGCCATGCTACTTGGCAAGTTACTTAAATTTAAATATGCTTTAATTTATGGTGGCACTGACTATAAAAAGCAACAAGATTCACTTAAAGGCAGTGTAGATATTGTTATCGGTACGCCTGGCCGCGTTATTGATTTTCAGCGCCAAAATTTGCTTACCCTCAACAATATTCAAGTCACGGTAATGGATGAAGCCGATAGAATGTTTGATTTGGGTTTTATTAAAGATATCAGGTATTTATTAAGACGGATGCCTGAGCCTGAAAAACGCTTAAATTTACTGTTTTCAGCGACTTTATCATATAAAGTAACTGAATTGGCTTATGAGCACATGAACAACCCTGAGCTAATTAAAATCGAGCAAGAAGAGGTTACTTCTAAAGCGATTAGCCAAAGCGCATTTTGTCCAGCAAATGACCAAAAAGTGCCTCTATTACTAGGGTTGTTAAAAAAACATCAGCCAGAAAGGGCAATTGTATTTGTTAATACTAAACGCTGTGCAGAGCAGTTAGATGGCTATTTACAAGCAAATGATTATAAAGTGGCTGTGTTAAGTGGTGATGTACCACAAGAAAAAAGGCAACGTCTGCTCAATGACTTTCAAGAAAACAAAGTGAGCCTAATGATTGCAACCGATGTTGCAGCCCGAGGTTTACATATTCCAGCTGTTTCACATGTTATTAATTATGACTTGCCACAAGATGTTGAAGATTATGTCCACAGAATAGGCCGTACAGCACGTTTTGGCTCCACCGGTATTGCTTTCAGTTTTATTTGTGAGGACTATGCCTACTCTATGCCAGATATTGAAGATTATATTGGTGAGAAAATTAAGGTTAGCCCCATTACAGAAGATATTTTAGAGACTGATATTAAGCCACCCGCAAAAAGGGCTCCACGTAAAACTGGTTATCAAGGTAAAAAAATACAATCAACCAATACTAAAAGACCCTATAAATCAACAAATAATACTAAAGGGGCAGAGATTAAAGTTCCTGTGCCGGCAGTAAGTAAGGTATCAACTCCCGAAAATCCTCAATAGCAGTAAAATCATAAATTTCTCTTTTTAGTTGCTGTGAATCAGGCTTACTAATTGAAATTAAATGTTGAATGCCATAAAGCCTGGCTGATTTTAAAACAGCCAGGCTATCATCAATTAATAGTGTTCTCTGCTTATCAAAAGCATGCTGATTATCTAATTGAGACCAAAATGCCTGGGTTTCTTTAGCCGAACCATAATCATGTGAACTAATGATTTGATCAAAAAAAGGAGTTAAACACGTTTTACCCATTTTCAAGTCAAGACTTGCTCTATGAGCATTAGTAACAAGAATAACCTGCTTAGAAGACCGGCTAAGGACTTCTAAAAACTCTGTAACATGCGGTAACACACTAATTAACCCGGAAATTTCAGCCTTGAGCCCCACAATATCAAGCTTTAAAACATCACTCCAGTAATCAAGACAATACCATTCAAGCTTACCTTCCATTTTCTTAAACTGCGGTACCAGTTGTCGTTTTGCCTGTTCAATAGATAAATTATTTTTTTTCGCATATCTATCTGGCACAAATTCTAACCAAAAATGATTATCAAAATTCAAATCCAGCAGCGTACCGTCCATATCTAATAAAACAGTATCAATATTATTCCATTTGAGCATTTCAATATTTTATAAATTGTAGAGCGAGCTTTAGCCCACTATAAAGACAAAGTTTATATATTATTACGAACTAAACCCCGTTCTACAAGTTTAAGCCTCAATTTAATCGCCATCTAAAAAACTATGTTATATAACGACATAATGTAAGTCATATAACCTAAATTAAAAATATAATTCTTGCTCTACCTGACAGGAAATATGCAAAGAGTAATGATTTGCATTGATGGCATAGAATCTGCTTTTGTTGTTGCACAACAAATTGTTGCATAACAACATAACAACAAGGGTTTTTATGAATTCAAAATCAACTTTAACACTACTCTGCTTGCTTCCCTGCATGTCAGCAATTGCCGAACCTGAAAAAGATATTCATCATGGTGAGGATATGATTATTACCACCAGCCATATGTTATTTCCTAATACTACAGTAGCTACGCCTAGTTTTAATGTAAGCAAAGAAGATATGGAGAAAACCAACGTCACAAGTTCTGAAGATATTATCAGAATGGCTCCTAGTGTACAGGTAAGAAGGCGTTTTTATGGAGACACTAATGGTGTAACTGCGATTAGAGGTTCCACGAATTTTCAAACTAACCATTTTAATATGTATGTTGATGGCTTACCACTACACAACCCTGTACAAACAAAATGGAATGGCGCGCCTAAATGGAATTTGATAGCACCTAATGCACTAGATTCTGCAACCGTTTTTTATGGTCCTTACTCGGCTGAACACAAAGGGTCATTTGGTGGTACTTTTGATTTAAAAACACGTTTACCTGAAAAATTTGAGATGAGTATGGAGGCAACTGGCATCATTCAGCCTTCCAGTCAAAATGGACGAAAAGAAGAGGTGCTGACAGGTCATAAAGAATTTATTTCCGCAGGTAACCGCTTTGGTGACTGGACTCTTTTTGGTTTTTATAATCACCTGGAAAATGAAGGTCAGCCTCAATCTTTTGCAGCGAGCACTCCGTCAGTGGGAACAACGGGGACTCCTGTGACTGGAGGATATTCAACTAGCACCATTACCGGGACACCCAGCATTATTTCTGCCGACAAAGGGATTAATGAAAATATTACCGATTTATATGAAATGAAAATCAGTTATGACTTTAACCCTGACCTTAGAGCCTTATTTACCCTGGCTCTTGAAGATACAGAAAGAAATAGCCAATCCAGAACTTATTTAAAAGATGCCGCTGGTAATCCATTTTGGGGTAGCAATGTCACCGTAACAGAAAATGGACAGGATTTTACCGCCAACCCTTCTTCATTTGGTAACCCAACCTTAACGGGAAGTGAAAATGAAAGAAAAACCTTGGCTTATGGTTTTAATTTATCAGGTAAATTAACAGATTCCTGGGATATTGATACTACGGCTAGTTTTTTTGATGCTTATAAAGATAGCACTAAGTCATCCGATTTTAGTCAAAATGACCCTCGCTATGCGACTAATAAAAAAGGAGATGTTAAAGATCTTGATGTTTGGTGGGTTGATTATAGTGTTAAATTTGCAACTCAAAGTCTCTTTGGTAGAAATGACCTGGGAATGATGTTTGGTTATCAATTTAACCATTCTTACCTTGATATTAATAAGTATACCGTTGACAGTAATGGTGCAGCTACCAGTAACTTAGAGGATTCTGATGGGGGGTCAACTCAAATGCACAGTGCATTTATGCAAGCTGACTGGGACTTTATTGACAACTGGAACGTTATGGCTGGGCTTCGTTATGATTACTGGGCAACATCAAGAGGTCATATCAATAACCAGAATGGGACTGGAAACCTTCCTGACCGTGATGCAAGTAGAATTTCCCCTAAATTCTCTCTAAGCTTTACCCCTCTGAATGATTTAACCTTACGATATTCTTTTAGTAAAGCTTATCGTTTTGCGGTAGCTGAAGAATTATTTGACAGTTCCAGCAATACTAATGCCACTAATATTTCAGACCCTACATTAGCACCTGAATCCGGTTATTTTCATGATTTTAAAGTTCGATATGACCTAAATGAGGGGTATACCAGCGTTTCATTATTCTATAATACAATTGAAAATGAGATTATGAATACTCAAACTATTCGTCAAACTGGTGGCCCAAGAAATAGAACGCGTGGAATTGATAAAACTGAAACCATAGGTGTTGAGTTTGTTTATCAACAAGACCATATTATGGAGCTTCCGCTAGCCTTAAACTTAAACGGTACCTGGTTAAATAAAGAAATTAAGGCAGATGCTAATAACCCCGCCACCATAGGTAACGAATGGGTAAGAATTCCTAGATGGCGTGCAAATGGAATACTTACCTATCATACAACGGAATACTGGGATAATATCGCTACCGTGCAATACCGTAGCAAACAACATACAAATGCTGATAATAGCGATTTTGTCGGACATGTTTATGGGGCATCTGATGAGTATGTTTTAGTCAACTTTAAATCAGCGTTTAAAATGGATGTAGGAAATGATATAACCGCCAAGTTTTCAGTAGGTGTAGACAATATTCTTAACGAAAAATATTATGACTTCCACCCTTACCCACAAAGAACTTACTTTGCAAGTATCGGGCTGGATATTTAAGCAACTATAAGCTTTCACCCCAAAAAGCTCTCTTGTAGGACAAGAGGGCTTTATTGTTTTTATAAAAATAATAAGAAAGGCTTTTGTGATGAACAAATATTTATTTTATATCTCTCTATTGTTAATTAATATGACGGCCTGTTCCACTAACTCGAGAACAGAGCAATCTAATGCTGGGCAAGTAAACGTGTCAGCAGTAAAGCATAAAATGCATACTCATAACAAATTAGATGGTGTTATCAGTGTTGATATTGTCAATAACAATAACGAGCTGCATTTATTAACGGGTAAACAACAGCATGGACAAAAATCACTTTGGTATCAAAAAAGTGCTGATGGTGGGGAGCATTGGTCAACGGCTGTTAAAATTTTAAATGAAGATAACCTTGCGGTAAGAATGTCTCGTGGTAATGACGCTCAAATAACCGCACAAGGAAATACTATTGTTGTAAGCTGGACTCAATACGACCCTAAAAGCCGGTTTCATGCAGGGATAATGCAAGCAGCTCGCTCAACTGATGGCGGTTTGCATTGGCAATACTCGATAGCCCCCCCTGACTGGAACAAAGGTTCTCATGGTTTTATTGATATGAGTGCTGATAAGTATGCTATGCACGCAGTATGGCTTGATAGCCGCCAAGAAAAATCTGCAATTAGTGCAACTCAGGGACTGCGTTATGCAACATCAACCAATGCCGGGTTAAGTTGGCAGCGCAATATAACATTAGATCCTACCTCTTGTTCTTGCTGTTGGAATACAGTCAAAAGTGACACCGAGGGCAATGCTTATGTGTTGTACCGTAATAAACAACCCTCTGATATGTCTATTGGGGTTATGAATAAACAGCAACAATGGCAAGACTTAAATCATGTTGGTGCTTTTAATTGGCAGTTTGATGGCTGTCCACATATAGGTGGAGGGTTGGACTTTCAAAATACAGCAGGTAAAAAACGACTGCATTCTGTTGTTGGCACAGGGCACCCAGATCATTTAGGGGTATATTATCTCTACTCTGATGATGCAGGTAAAAACTGGTCCAAACCTTTACCTTTGGGTACAGAATCAGCTATTCATGCGGATATAGCGGCTCATGATGATGGTAGGGTTGTTGCAGTATGGGATATGATGACAGAAAATGGTTTAGAAGTTTTTATGGCAGAATCTAAAGACCAGGGAAATAATTGGTCGATTTTCAAACAAATATCTACGCCAAATTTAAGGGCCTCCCACCCTCGTATTGTAAAAACTAAAAAAGGTTTTTTTGTGCTTTGGACAGAAAGTAATGGGCAGCAATTAATATTGAAAAGTACAATTATTTAACATAGCTATATACAATACGGAGGCAATAACCTTTTCTGGTCTTACATTGTGTATACTTTTGGGTTAATTAATACTGTATTTATGACGGACTTAGGCCCTCTCCTGCTGGAGAGAGTTTAAGGTTTATTTGAAAATAAAATAAATGCCAAAACTTTAACACAGCCATCATGTTTGAGAAGAGAAACGTAAAACTGAGCTAGAGCTACTTTTCAGGCACATAAATAAAAGAGCCATCTTTCATTCGGTAAGCAATACCTGCTTTACTACCCTCTCCCTTTCCAATGCTATCAGAAGCTTTATAGCTTTCAATTTTTTCGCCCTTTTTTATGATCATTTCCATATTCGCTTGACCTGGATTTTTAATAACAGTGACATCTCCTTGATCAAAAGGATTTAAAGGGTTTTTTACAATAATAATTAACAAGGTTGCAATTAATACTAAAAAAACGTCAATCAAATTAATAACTGATAATAAAGGGTTTAGCTCTTCATCTTCATCTAATATTTTTAAACTCATTATCTCACTTCCAATTGTTTTTCAATTTCGACTAGCTCTTCAGCAAACCAACGTTTTTTAACCGAAGCCACCCAAAAAGTTAAAGACGCTGCTGCTAGACTAATAGTTACGGCAGTAAAAGCTACCCCTAAATGCTCCCCCATCGCAAAAGTATTATTTTCTTCCAAAGCCACCAGAGCAGGCCCCATGGGAATTAATGTGGCAATCAACCCAAGCATAGGCGTTAAACGAGTAACTATACGCACAGTTTCAAGTTTTTTTAGTGCGAAAACCTCTACTTCATTTAAAGTGACGGATTGTTGGGCTGAAAAATAGGTGGCTATTGGGTATCCTGGCTGGGCTTTTATTGTTAATACATTTTGACGCCTTAGCACCATTAAGGCAGCCATTCTTCCGATTTCTATAACGCCATACAGAAAAGAAAAATAAATCCCAATTAATACGGGTTGTAGTAAAACTTGTGAAACTTGATAAGCTAGATTTTCCATTTTGTTTTTATTAGATTATAGGGTTATAAAGGGTAGAATGGACTTCAGTCTGCCATAGTGCTAAATGTTTTCCTGATTACTCATAAGCTTCAACTTAAAGGTGAATTTAGTTTGCTCATGTGTTTCAATGCCTTAACCCTCCCTTGTTGGAGGTAGAGCAATGCATGGTATGGAGCTATTGCCGAGGGAAGAATTTAAACCAAGTTTTTTGTAAGGAGAGTCGCTTTTAATTTCCCTCTCCCCAACTCTCTTCCTTTGGAGAGAGCTTAAATCAACAGCCTTCTCCATTAATATGACTGAAGCTTATACGTAATCAGGAATGTTTTTTCATTAAGCGTGTTGTTTTTGCCGAATAAATTCAAAGCCGAATCCAAGCAGAAGCAACACAAATAAAGCTAGGCTTATCCAATAGATACTCCAATCATCTTCTTCAGTCGTTTGCTGTTCAGGCTGTTTTTCAAGTTTAACGCCTTCAACTTGAACGGTTTCTACAGTTGCACCAGCAGTTGCTTGTTGTTGAGGATTTTCTTGACGATCTTGTAATTGTTGTAAAGCAGATATATCAACTCCAAACCCTACGGCTTTAGTTTCCAGAAATTTTTTAAATTTGTCATTAGGGGTATAAATATCATGCTCCTTAATGATTTCCATATATTTTTCTACTAAGGCTTTAACGGTTTCATCTGATGCTTGCCAATAACCTTTACGCACGGCTTCTAACATTCGCTCCGAAATTTGTGCAATAGCGGCTGGTTGAACTTCTTTAAACCACTTGTCTACACCTAGCTCTAATTTATCTTCCACATAAATTTCAAACAATTCCTGCCACTGGTCTGCTCGTACCGCTTCGGGTGACATAACATTCCAGCCCCAAAAATTATTAACGACATCTAAAATTTCCAGAGCACCAGAATAGCCTTCATCCATCATTTCCTTAACCCAGTTAGGGTGGTAGTAACGGGTACGTAATTCTTTAGCAATAAATTCAGCAGCAGTTTCATTTTTAAAGTTCTTGGTATCACGCAGATTAGCAATATATAACTCTGGTGTTTTACCATCCAAATAACGTACAGCCTGACCAATTCCTCCCAAATATTCAAAAGGGTGATCAATAGATAAAATACCATGTAGATTTGAGCTTCTTGATAGTACCGCTGCTTTAGTGCCTTTCAGGTTTGCAGCAAATAAGTCAAAATTTTTCAGTTTTACATTGCGAGTGCCTGCTTCAGTACCAAATAAATGCCCCATCCGTGATAAATACGTTTTAACCATTGATTCATCTGTATCCCAAGTATCACTCGCTAAAGTAGCGTCGGGTAGATTGGTACCGTAAACACCACTTTCATTAGCAAAAAATCGAACCCGAGAATATTTCCCAGCTTCCTCTTCAGTTAAACCTTGTTTCAGCAAACTTTGTTTTAATTCTTCCGTATGCTGACTAACAAAATTTTGTGCTTCTTTTAACTTGGCTACTTTAACAATAGCTTTTGATAGCCTGTCCATAACACCAGGCAAGTTATCACGGTATAAACCTGTGGCTGATAACACCACATCTATCCGAGGTCTTTTTAACTCTTTTAAAGGGGTGATTTCTACATCAACGACTTGATCCCTATCATTCCATACAGGACGAACACCAATGGTGCGTAAAACCTCAGCTTCTAACACCCCAAAATGCTTCAGCGTTTCAGTAGACCACATGGAAAACGCTAGCTTATCAGGGTACATACCATGCTTAGCTTTGTAACTTTCAATTAAATCATCAGCTAAAAATTTGCCTGCTTCCCAAGCCGCTTTAGTTGGGATTTTTGTTGGGTCAAAGCCATAAATATTTTTACCTGTAGGAACTGCATCAGGGTTCCTGATGGGATCATTTCCCGTTCCAGTTAGAATATGTTTTGCCGCTAATCCATCCAGCAAGTGTTCAATTTCTTTTTCAGCCAAAAAGTTATCATAATGCACTTGAGCCTGTTGTAAATAAGGTTGAACCTGAGCAGAAAAAGAGCCCAGCGGCTTTTTATTAACCAGAAAATCCTTTAAAAATAGAAAAGACTTAGTTTTATAAATTTGCTGGTATTGCTGAGCCAGAACATGCGAGGGTTCAAAACCGTCAGCGGCTTGTATATATTCTTTATCTAACATTTGGAACACAGTCAATAACAAGTGATCTGTTTCTGCCACACTACCAAAATGATGTAAGCCCATGGGTTGTGCCGTGGCGGCTAGTTCTAATAAATAATCATGTAATTTTTTACTAAAACCATCAAAATCCTGCCAGATTTGTTCTTCTGTATAGCCCATATCTTGGTGAAAATCTAAAGCAACGACTTGGGCAACCATTGCTTTTTTAGTTTCTTCTTTAACCCGTCCTTCATCTAGTTCCATGATTTGATGCATTTTGTCATGTATATCGACTAAATCACCATATAGTCCAGCAGGTGCAAAAGGTGGTGTATTATGTGAAATAACTACTGCTTGCCCACGCCGTTTAGCAATTAAAGCTTCACCTGTGTTGGCTACACTGTACGGGTAAACCACAGGGACAGCACCAATAGTTGAATAGGCATCATCATAAGCCCATAAACCGCGTTCTTTTCCCGCCAACCACTCTTGAGTGCCATGCGTGCCCATATGTACAATAGCATCCGCCTTAAAACCATCAACGATATAATGGTAAACAGCTCGATAAGCATGATGTAGAGAGACTTTTTTATCATGCGAAATATCTTTTTCTCTATCTCGTCTTGAACCTCTATTTGGCTGGGGCATCACGATAATGTTACCTAGTTTTAATCGAGGAACAATAAAATACCAGCGTCCATTGTCCTTAATCGTTAAATAATTATCTTCAGGGGCTCCCCAGTCTTTTTGTAACCAATCTTGCACTGATTTAGGGAATGCTACTAGCCAAGTTTTATAATCATCAACCGCAATTTTTTCGGCTAAATCTTGTTTTAATAAATCACGTACTGCCTGGTCATTATCTACTCGGTAATAAGGCTTAATTAATTTTTTTATCTGTTTAATTAAAGTGTCAGGGTCTGTATAGGGAACGGTATAGCCTGCTTTTTTCATTGCCACAAAAATATCAGCCAGACTTTCAGGAATATTTAAAAATGAAGCACTAAAGTTCTCTTCACCATCAGGGGAATTCCAAGTAATAAAGGCAATTTTCTTGTCTTTATTGTCCATTTTTCTTAACTTGGCATAATTTAATGCTCGTTTCAGCATTAAATCCATTTGTTCAGGTACGGCAACATATTTTTCATCAACCTTACGTTTTACTGCCACGATATTAGGTGTAATTCGCCCTGCAATTTCTGGTAAAGCAATAAAAGTGGGTGAGAATACAAAAGACATACCCTGGTCATCTTTTAAATAATCGTCATAATCTCCCGAGCGATACAACATAGCTTGCATCACAGGAACCCCTAATTTAGTCATCCATTTTTTTTGTGCGTCAACAGAAGTGTACATCCCAGCAAAATCAATTATTACATCAATAAATAATTTTTTCTCTTCAGCCTCCTCGTTATCTGTATGTTGATGCTCTTTATCGTGATGATGTTCTGATCTGTATAAAAGTACATCGTTTTTATCACCGTCATTTGGATCATAAAAAGCGACGGGGAGTGCACCAGATTTTTCAATACGGCGAATTAAATCATCAATATGCTCAGTCATATCGTCTGCAATTCTTAACTGGTGAAAACCAATACCAATCACTGGAATATCTTTTGCCGGTTTTTTCCAGGCTAAATACTCATCTAAGCTAGCAAACACCATTTGTGGATAGTCAGGGTGATAAATTCCGTTTTCTGGGAAAATAATGGGGGGTAGAGCTACTCTATCAGAAACTTTAAAGATACTTTGATTTAGGTAATCGAACAGCCTATTATAATTTTCTTGCCCTCCGTTATTGTAATAATCAAAAATTATTTGTGCCTGTGTTGGCAGCAGCCCTTTGGTCAGTGGGCGTTGCTTGTACCATAATCCAGGAAAAACTTTACCCTTATGTTGCATAATTGCCCCACGGTATTGATTGACCATTTGCGCAAACTGGCCCATATACACATAATCAAACATCACCATATCGTATTTTTGCATTTCCTTACTCACACTCTCTTTATCCTGCCCCATAATAAACATGGATTTCAGGTTAATCTGGTGTTTTCTGGCTAAGTCTAGTAATAGCCGTGCTTTGGCTGGTTCAGAAGGGGAGTTGGCCATCCATAAGATTGAGGGTTGTTTGTTAGCCGCAGCAAGTACTTGGCCACAAAGTAATAAAATAAAAACAAACAAAAAGCGGCTACGGTTAAAAACCTGTAATAAATTCATAAAGGAGTCTCTGAAAAAATAATTAGTTAATGTGATAAGGCTTCCTAGTTATTAATAAACCACAGCCAATTTTTAGGAAGTGATGTATTACCTGAATCCGTGGCCTCACTACGGCACAGAGCACAAGCTATTGATTCCACAGCGGTTAAAAAAATACCCGCTTAACCTATGGGTGAAGCTAAGATTTTTTGAGCCACATGGGTGTGGTGAATGTCGATTATGCAGGAGCAATAATCTGACTAAACCCCCGTGAAACCAATATCTTGGGCCCTGCTATCCGCATTGAAGTCCCGGATTCAGGTATTAGCCTCGCTCTTCCGATGTTATAAAAAATATAGTTACCCTATTACCACAAATTGTGGGGGCATAGAAATATTTTGACCCTCTTAGCTTACTGAAACATTAACAAATTTATTCACCTAAAACTTGCGGCTCTAAAAATGCTAAAACGTCTAAATCATTTATTGTTTTATCATTTTGCTCAGTATCATCATCAACATATAACGCTAAAAAATCAGCTAGAGGCATAATATTATTTTCTTTGTTAGTAACAGAAAAACCGCCAATCAATAACATTATCAGTAAAGCAACAGTAGAAAATATTAAAAATGGCTGCCTAGATTCTATATAGCTCTTACCTAGTTGATACATATCTTTCAGTTGCTTTTTTATGAAAGATTGTTTAATTTGCTGCTGTTCAGGTAAGTTGATAAGAATCCTATTAGCGCACCTCTTTGTTGACTCCCAGTTAGGTTCTTTTTGCTCTGTAAACCCCATAAAACTATCCAAAGCCAAAGCATCTTGTTGCAAGTCACTTAAACTTTTAGATTCTAATATTAATTGTTGAACATCTTTACTCTCCTTATCTGGCCAGGTAGAGGCTCGTCCCCCATAACACTGGATGATTTTTCTTGCTCTATCAATAGGTATCATTAACAGCTCCTCTTTCAATGCTTTGAGCATCCATACTTATAGCGAATATTTTTTTTAACTTTCTTCTTGCTCTTGCCAATAATGACTCTAAAGCTTCAACCTTAATACTCATTATTACGGCAGCTTCTTTATTGCTAAATCCCTTTATAGCACAAAGCATAATGGCTGTTCTTTGTCGTTCGGGTAAGGAATTTAATGCTGTGTTTTGTAATAACTGGCTTACATCTGCATTTATTGCTTTTTCTATAGATTCTGTTTCATCAATAATATTTTCATCGTATTCAGATAGGTACTCTGGTTTTTGTTTTCGTAACTGGTCGATGATTTGGTGATAGGCAACCTTATACAGCCAAGCCTTTACCGATGCACCTTTATCTTGCCAAACAGGTGCTTTACACCATAAGCGTGTAAAAGTTTCTTGAGCAATATCTTCGGCATCCGATCTTTGTGAAAAATAACGCATGGAAAAATGAATTACTGAAGGTAGATAACGTTTCATTAGCTGAGAAAAAGCCTGCTTATCTCCCTGAGCTATTAGAGCGAGTAAAATCGCATCAGTTGTTTGATTTGGCTGTTTAGTCATCATCCATGGTGTTTATGATTAAAATTAGTCTGGGTTATAAATTGTAGAGCAGACTTTTGTCCTCCATATAGACTGTCCCTGTCAGTTTTACGGACTGAAGTCTGCTCTACAAGTGGGAGGGTAAGGGAAACTTCAATTTAACAATGACATAGCTAATACCTGAACCCGTGACTTCACTACGACACAGAACACAAGCTATTGATTCCACAGCGGTTAAAAAAATACCCGCTTAACCTATGGGTGAAGCTAAGGTTTTTTGAGTCAGATGGATGTGGTGAATGTCGATTATACAGGAGCAATAATCTGACTAAATCCCTTGTGAAACCAATATCTTGAGCCCTGTTATCCGCATTGAAGTCGCGGATTCAGGTAATATACTGGGAACAAAAATTAAATATTATTTTCTTTGCTTCCACGTTCTACTGACTGCCTGTATTTCATCATGAGTAATTACCTGATCATTATTACTATCCAGTTTTCTAAACATTCTGCTTGCAGAGGCTGTGTTTTCTTCCAGGCTAATGACGCCATCACCATTTGTATCAATTTTAGGAAAGTAATGGCTTGATTTTTTATACCGTGATTTTTCAGCTGAGAGCTCTTCTTCAGAGAGAAAACCATCATTATTTTTATCTAACTTGAAAAATCTTTTCTCAGCTCGTTTCATCTTGGCATCTAAATATTCTTGCTTACTAACCTTTCCATCATTATTAACATCCATTTTTGCTTTTTTAGCAGTATTCATTTTTTTATGCCGGGATTTAATATTGTTTTTAAATTCCTCCTTGCTTACCACGCCATTATTATCTATATCCATTTTTTTAAAACGTTGCTCCATAGCGCCATCAAATTCTGTTTTAGAGACTTTTCTATCGTCATCAGTATCAAATTTACTTATAAATTTACTTAAATGGGCTGCTTGACTTTTTTGGTGTGGACTAGCCATAGAAACACTACTGGCAGTAGTAATAAGGGCAAGTGCACATATTGTTAATTGCTTTTTCATTTGTTTACCTTGGTATAAAGATGTTCCTGATTACGTATAAGCTTCAGCCTATATTTAAGAGGGGAAGGCTGTTGATTTAAGCCTCTCCAAAGAGTTGGGTGAGGAAGCAATTAAAAGCTACTTTCCCTTACAAAAAACTTGGTTTAAATTCTCCCCTCGGCAATAGCTCCATGCATTGCTCTACCTCCTGCATCCATGCAGTCGACCCAATCTTCCCCAGTAAGGGAGGGCTAAGACATTGAAATACATGACCAAACTAAGTTCACCTTTAAGCTGAAGCTTATGGGTAATCAGGAAGATCTTATAAATATTTGTCATCTTTATAACGCATAAGCTAAAGAAACCAGTCTTTTTATAAAAAATTAACATTAAATTAAGAAATTTTTTTGTTTTTGCCTTGATGGAGAAAAACGGAATCAAGGAGAGGCGGTATAAAGCACAATAAACAATGTACACCCTCCCTTGATTCCTCTTCGTTGCATCAAGGCTACAAGGTTTAAGCAAATTTATGTTTAATCCCTGAAAATTTTGAGTACATCCAGTTTCCCAAAATAAAAACTATTAATGATGCTCCTAATAATGGCATAAATAGTGAAAAACCTATGGTAGTACCAATAATCCAGCGTGGTTGTCTGTAGTCTCTTGGGTACTTTGGCGCGCCTAACTTACCTTTTGGTCTTCTTTGCAACCATAAAACAAGGCCTGAAATCGCCATAAAAACAAGAACTAAAGAGGTAACTAACACTAAAATTAAATTCCATACACCAAAGTATTCACCTCGGTGAAGTTTAATTCCATAGCTTACTGATTTTGCTAATAATGGCACCTTGTTCCAATCAGTTCTCGCTAATACTTTTCCTGTATATTGATCGAAATGCATAGAGGGTCTTTCAGCTGGGTCATCAGAATTTCTTTGAATGGCATAAGTATCGCGATTGTTGTGAGGAATTTTGACATCTAACTCCCCTTTATATCCTTTATTTTTAGCTTCTGAAATAACCTGGTCAATTGAAATTTGTTTGGCACCTTTAAAGTAATGGGATTTTAACTCTCTGGAATGAAAACCAGCAGGTGCAGACATTTTTAATTCACGTTGAATGGAGTGAAAAGCTTCCCCCCAAATACTTGTCCAAGGTAAACCACTCATAACTAAAAAAATAATAAAAAATGAGAAATAAAAAGCGGGCACAGCATGTAAATCACGCCAAAATAATCGTTTATTGGTTTTTAAACGGGGGATAAATGTACCCATAATGCCGGTTTTACCTCGTGGCCACCACATAATAAGCCCCGTAGTCATTAACATCATAACCCAACATGAAACGAGCTCAACAAATTTGGTACCAAAATTTCCGGTTAACAAATTGCCGTGTAAATCCTTCATAAAAGCCATTAAACGATCGCTATTTTTTATGCTGCCTAAAATAGTACCGGTATAGGGGTTAATAAAAACACTGGCTCTTTCCCTATTCATCACCATTTTTACTTTTTCAGGCCCATCACCCGCCCATTCCATGCTGGTTTTAATAGGCTTATGTCGATTTTGTTCCCTAAAGATAATTTCCGTACTGCGTTTAGCGTCAGGATAACTTTTAAAAGTGCTGGCCTTCCATCCTGGCAGCGCTGATTTTGCTTTGGCTAGCAGCTCAGAAGCGGGCAATATGCTATCTCCAGGCTTAACAAACAATAAATCTTGATATATAAAATCTTCATATTCATCTTCAAATAGATAAATACAACCACTAATACTGATCACAATAATTAAAGGAATAAACAGTAATCCACAATAAAAGTGCCAGCGGATAATTAATTGATACAACTTGCGACTAGCGGCACGTTTTTCAATGCTAGTATTTTGGGTGGTGGTTTCAGACATATTGTTCACCTTTTAAAGGTATAAAATTTATTTTATTCATATTTTATTAAAAATAAAAAAGGGTTGCTATTTAGGCAACCCAGTTGAATTGAGTCCATTCAACTTAATTAAAGGTAATCTTAGAAGTTGTAGGCTATACCACCGTATAACTGTAGCCCATCTACCGTTCTGATTGAACGTTTTCCAGAACGAGTGTCAAAGCCAACACGGTCTTCCTTAACATCACCAATATTAAGAGCATGGAACCAAAGCTCATAAGGCCCTTTATCATAAGTAAGTCGTAAATTAATACGTTCGTCTCTAGTAAAACGTCCTTGTGGGTCTAAAGAAGAGTTGTCCAGTGTTGAATAAGAAGTTTGAGAGTCAACGCCTACCTCAATAGCCAAGCCCTCCATAGGCATAACGGCCACTCGTCCATTGATATGATGTTCAGGAGAGCGGCTTAACTCTTCTCCACTCAAATTAACATTGTTGGCATCAATAAATTTTTTGTAAATATTGCTAGCATAAGTATGAGTAATACCAAATCGAATAAAATCATAAGGTTGATATTCTAAAACTGTTTCTACACCCTGAATATTGACCTTTCCGGCATTAACATTCCTAACATTAGTACCATCAGGATCACTTGCTACGATATATTGGCTAATATCTTGATAATAGTACGATGTATCGTATGTTAAGTCTCGACCAAATAATGGCAGCACTCCCCGTAAGCCAATTTCAAAATGTTCTGCTTCTTCGGGGTTTAAGTGGGGGTTTGCTCTACCACGCCCTGCCGTATATAACTCTCCAGTTGTTGGCGCTCTAAACCCTTCACCATAAGCGGCCCAAATACGTTGTGTCTCGAGAAAGTCATAGCTAATACCTACTTTTGGTAAAGTGGCTGAATAGGACGCACTGTTGTTAACTACGGTTCCAGCCGCTGTTGTTATAGATATTGGTCCGCCACCCGTCTTAGAAGTCGAATTCTCAAGCTGACTTCGAGTATGATTTAAATCAATACTCTCATGCCTTACTCCAGCAGTAATTTGCAAGTTTTCTATGGGTGAAAATTGAATTTGAGCAAAACCAGCATAAATATCAGTTGTTGCAAAGTCAGTCGAAGCACCTGTAATTGTAGTTCTGGGGCCTCTTCTACTGGTTGTTTTAAAATTATGGTCATCATTACTGCCATGAAAAATATCAGTCCCAATAATAATATTTGAGTTCCAAAAACCAAAATCATGCTTATAGCTTGCTTTTCCATTGATATCAATAGTGATATCGTCCTGAAAGCCGCTAAATCTAGAAAACCCCTGGGTATCTAAATGCTTATAATTAAAATTGGCTTCTATGTGGTCAGTGTCACTGAGATCACGTTTATAGATAGCTCCCGCTATAAAGGTTTCATCATCAGAGAAGAACCCCGTATTTCGACCAATCCCTTTGTCATTAGCAATAAAATCGTTTGTAAATATTTCTCCCGGATCAGCAAGGTGGTCATTCAAGTATGAGCCTCTAACTACCAAAGAGGAAACATCATCAGGGTTAAACATTAACTTAACACTACCTTGCTGCCTTTCCTCTCCCGTATCAAATATTCTACCTGTTGTTAATTCGCCTTGATCTCGGTATTGACTGATATTCCAACTACTAAAGTCAAACAGATAGCCAACATCTTTAAGGTTTCCTTGAGTGCTTACTCCGCCTCGGTAACGGTCATAATTTCCTACTTCTGTCCATAAGCGTGTATTTTGCTTGGGCAGTTGGGAGCTTCCCTTGCTCACTACATTAATTACACCTCCAAATGAGTTGTTGGGGTATAAAGCAGAAACTGGGCCTTTAAAAATTTCTATACGCTCAATATCTTGGGAGTTGATAGTATCTGAAAAAGCTTGAGTTGAGCCTCTATAAGGGCTTCCTAAAGCCGCACCATCAATAAGTGGGATGGTGTATGACTTACTACCGCTTGGTATGCGTAAATTACGAACTAAGGTTTCACCTGGAATCCTGTCTAGCAATTCATCGGGTTCTACGTATTTTAAGCGTTTAATCTCTTCTTGGTTAACGATAGTAGACGCTACAGGCAATGTTTTTATATCAATTCCTCCAAGTTTTGCATCAGAAACCGTTGCCGTTACTGCCATTGTTTCTAAGGTTAAGGTAGAATTAGCATCGGCATCAGCATCAGCTAAGGCTGTGGTTTCTTCAGCAAGTGCGGCATTGCAAAGAGGAAGGGTGAGGAGAGGTATATATTTAATGAGAATTTTTTTCATACTATTCCATTTAAAAGCATCCAAGAAAAATCCATAAGCAATTTATTACTCTTGGGTTATGTTTAATAAGTTTTTCTTTATCCCTGTCAATAAAGCATATTTTGTGCCACTGCATGGGTGTATAAAAAATTATTTTTGAAGGGGAGGAGCATCCTTACTTGGGTAGGTTGTATGCGATTGGTTTTATAGGTAAAATCTTGAATTTATATGGTATATGAGGTGAGGTAGGGGGTAATAAATTTAGGGGGATTTATTAAAATTGGTAAAAAGATGAATATAAAGGTAAGTTAAATACTCGACATATTGTGGCATTTAACCTGTTTTAGAGAGTTAAATAACTTGTTTTTTAACCAATAATCGTCCCAATCCCTAATATAATTAATAAGCATGCACTTGATCTTTCTAATGTTAATCGCCAAACTTGCATGATTTCTCTAACGCGCTGCCCAAAATAAGCCATTCCAAATCCAAAAACTAGAGCGGGCACTAAAACTGCACCTATACCAAAGCTTATACCTAACAATAATCCAGAGACACTACTTGCCGTTGCAGCTGCGGTTAACATTATAGTAGCAAGTGGTGCACAGGGTGTTGCGGCCATACCAACTCCCATAAAAAATAATCCACTAGGTAAAAAATGGTTATCTTGTAATTGTTGTGAATTAAGATGAGAGCCGCAAGCTAATTTATTTCGATAGGAGCGCAAAAAAATAAGCAATCCAACTGATATCGTTGCTCCTCCGAGAATCCAGGCAACCATTGGTGTATGAATGACGCGGTCTATGGATGCGCCTGCATAGCCTGATAACCCACCTAATGCAGAGTAACTGCTCATTCTACCCATTGAAAAGGGCAGAATAATTTTCCAAGAATCTTTAATCCCCCCAGATTTAGATAAAAAAACAGGTCCTAAATAAGGTAAGCACGTTATCGTGCAAGGTCCAATACCAAAAACTAAACCAATGATAAAAACGGTTGGTAAATTTAGTAAATAACCTTCCATTAGCAGTTACTACAACTACTTGTGCCACAATCACTTCCTACTGTCTTAGAAAAACTAGGGTCAAGCGTCGATTTATAATGTTCCGCCAGTTCTATACTTTGTTTTTCTGGTTTAGGAGATAACTGTTCCTTTTCTTCTTGTTCATATTGGTAAGATTCTTGACCAATAATGGCTGCTCCAAAAGCAGTTGTTACTTGTGGAAATTCAGGAATAACTAATCTTTTACCTAATTCATCTTCCAGTGAAGCGACCAAACCTTTATTAAGTGCGGGACCTCCATCAAAATAAAGTAACTCCTTTACCCCTACCCGTTTAACTAAGCGAATTGTTCGCTTGGCAATTGAAAAATGAATCCCTTTAACAATTTCTTCTCGCCCATGGCCTTTACCTAGCAAGCCAATAATTTCAGATTCTGCAAATACTGCACAGGTGGCATTGACGGCTGCAGGTGTGCCTTGGGCGTTATAATGAAATTCTCCTAAATCAGTTGTTTCAATTTCCAGGTTACGAGCAGCCATATCTAGGAAGCGGCCAGTGCCTGCTGCACAGCGGTCATTCATGGCAAAATTTGATACATTTCCATCTTCGTCTAAACTTATCGCTTTTGAATCCTGCCCACCTATATTGATGATAGTTCTAATGGTTCCAAACGGCTTTCCTACTTGTTTGGCACCAATTGCATTGGCAGTGATTTCACTAATTGTTTCATCCGCATCTTCAAATAATTTTCGTCCATAACCTGTTGTTGTTAAATAGGCTATATCTTTTCTTTGTAAGCCAATTTCAGTTAGTAAGGATAAGAAAGCAGTTTGTGCATTTTTATAAACTAAGGCTCCGGTTTTGGCAACCTTGCTACCTATAATCTGTCTATCATCATCCATAACAGCCACTTTTACCGCTGTTGACCCAATATCAATTCCTGCAAAATATTCCATTATTTTCTCCTACTTCTTGCTTTTAGCGATTCAACAAAGGCTTCAACTCTAGTTGATAGTTGCCCACCTTGACTCGGGCTATAATCGGTTTCTATGTACAACATGGGAATCCCTTTTTTTTCCATGGCTTTAGCTACACTACGTTGTTCCATTTCATAAACGCCACAACCAGCAAAAGCCTGATAAATAACCCCGTCAGCATTTGAAGAGCGAACAAGTTCAATTAAGCGCCGAATTCTATCGTCATTCATTGTAAAGATTGGGCAGGTACAGGATTTTAAATAACGGTCAGCTACCGCATCGACCATGTCATACATAAACCACTCATCGACTGAAACCATATCGTTTAATAAACGATTTGAAGAGCATGTTTCATCCGCTACTATTACAGCATCTGATTGCTCTATCATTAAAGGTACTTTTAAATTAGGAAAGACAGGAGGTGAACCTGTAAAAACGATACGAGGGGAGCGCTTACCCGCAGAGTTATATTTCTCTTCAACTCGTTTGTCGATTTCATCAGCTAACTTTTCTGTCGCTTCAGTCCACCTTTCAAGGTCATCGAAAAAGAAGGCATTGGTCACCACAAACATATCTTTACCTAAAAAAGGTAACGGTGTTAATTTACGGGCTTCGTTTAATCGATGATAAGCACTTTGGGCCCGACCAATTTTCCCGATAGTTTCTTTTAGCCTTTTTCGAGTGACTTTAGTACCCGTAATTTTACCGACTTCTTTAGTAAACAGCCTTACCGAACGCCGCCAATACTCTCGGCCAATTTCGGATTCTTTAACAGGCGGTAATTCCATATCGTAAATTTTATAGCCCATCTCACGCATCATGCCGGCAGATTTCTTTTTTTGGTCACATGTGGTGGGGTTTACAATGGTTTTAATACCATCGCTATATGGGTTGGTCTTGCTTTTTAACATTCCCAAAGATGCTTTGACCAATGAGCATGATTTAGCAGGCATAAACTCCCCTCCTGCTTCTTCATCAGTGTAAAAACCATTACACATCCGTACTGGAATTCCTCCTGCGGCATGGATAATTTCATCAGGGACTTGTACGCACATGGTACCAATCATCTCTTTATTAGAGTGTGGCTTGATACCATTGCAATAGACATCTCTAAACAAGTCATAAAAATATTGCATTGCTTTAGGGTTTTCAGAAAAATCTTTTTCTATAATATCTAAAACCTGCATTGCTTCCATGCCTTTATGACGAATATGGCGCTGTTGACTGCCTTCAATTTCTCTTTGTTCTGTTTCAAAGGTCATCTTTTTCGTTCCCCATTCGTTTATTAAAACCGCCACGCGTTGCTTCGAAGATTGTTTTACCAAGAATGTCGACTTTTAATGCACCCTCTTCAGGGCAAGATGCCACACACTTTAAGCATAAAATACAATCATCTTTCAAAATATCAACACTGGTTATGTCATCAGCAATCGGTTTAATTTGCATATCACAAACACGATAACAATCACCACATACGGTACATTTTGAGCCGTCTTTTTTTAGCTTGAGAATAGAAAATTTTGAAAAAATAAAATGAAAGGCGCTCATTGGGCAAAAAAAGCAGAAAAAACGCTTTTTGATAAATGAGCCAACCAAAAATAGGCCGGTGATAAACATACCTAGAGCAGTTAAAGCCATTTTTGTATTGCTGGAAAAATCAATAGTCCATTCTCTAAAGTCACCATTAAAAGCTGGGATAATCATTCTTGCCGGACAAATCTTGCAAAAAGGTACACCCCAGTCATGCGAAAGAAACTGTCCACCAATAGCGAGAGGAATGAAAATCAGTGCTAAGAGTAAAAAATATTTAATATATTTAAGTTTGTTAAAATTATCATCACTGTAATTACTATAAGGAATCCCTATTCTTTTACGCAACCCTGTTATCCAGTCTTGAATGGTCCCTAATGGACAAACATAGCCGCACCATGCTTTATTAAGCACCATAAACCACAATAAAAACATGCCAAAACCAGTTAATACTGCAAAGCCGGCAGGGCTAAAGAGTCGTTCCCAGGGTTGAGCGAGTTGATGCTGTAACGGTAATAAATAACAGGTGCCTGCGGTGCCGTCACGATTATAACCACAAGAAAAAGTAGGTAAACTATTACCTAGGTCAATGGCTAACCGTCCCCCATATACCAGAAAAATAAAAGCGGTTAATTGAAACCAGAAACGAAAAGGGCGCAGGTCAATCTTGTCAATTTTTGATTTAATGCTCACCAAAAGTCTCCTCTTTAAATGGCTTTTCACGTCTTTTACGGTAACTATATCCACCAACACCCATGACCAACATCCCTGCGCTAACAAAATACAGGGCTTCTTCAGAGGATTGGCTAATAAATTGTTGTGGGTAATAGCACCCTGTAGTAGATGTTACATACTCTGTTGAATGGTAGGGTTTATCGTCCTTAAAACCTGATTCAGGCGTTAAATACTCAGCAGTAAGCAAGTAATTGTCTTTAAAGCGTATGCGACCTCCATGCCCTCGTGCTATTTTTTTTCCGGCTTTTTCAGCTTTTTTTGTATCGAAAAAGTTATCTTGAATAATTTGAAAGTGGGCTATTCCTTGATCATCGCTTTCAGTCTTTTTTATCCACCCTTTATTAGTTTCTAGTGTTACGCTAGCACCGGAAAGAGGCTTACCATAATGTAGGATTTTAAATTTTATATCAGTGCCTGAGTGAATACGAGTATGAAAGTCTTCTTTAGGTATTCTTAAGCGCACAATATCAAGAGGAGCAGCACCCCAGCTTTGAGGGGTTACCAGTTTTCTATCGTATTTATGTCCATTTCTACAATTATGCGAGAGTACTTCTGCTTTAGCTGTTCTTACGGTTAAGGTATCTTGATTAAGCAACCTGTCAATATAATAAGCATTATAAAAACCTTCGTCGGGCATAGAAAAAAGGATAGATTGCTGACTGGCTTTTTCTATTTTTGGTTGTGAGCTATGTTTTTGTACATCAAGGACTAAGTACTCACCTTCTGCAGAACCAAGATAAGTTGATTTATTTAAGCTGTTACCTTGACGTAACCATAACTGTTTTACGTCTACACCGTTTTCTACATGCACGTACCCACCATGGCGCATAGACATGTTTTTAGTCATATCTCTGTTTGGAGGTTTATCAGAGAACCAAAGTTGCGGAGTAGCGGACATAAGCTTGCTACTAAAAAACAAGCACATAATAGTAAAAGTTAAATAATATTTCATTTTTACTCCTGAATAGAATTTACTCTAAGATTTGAAAGCAAATAATAGGCCAAGGGAAATTGTTGTCTTAGGAGTAGGGGGTTAAACCTCTCCTTATTGGCATGGAAATAAATTTTTTGGTGCTTATTACGATTAATAAAAATAAAGATAATAGGTTATATCCCTTATTTTTAGGGGATATAACCTATTTATTGTGTAGCTTAAAAAGGAGTAAATATATTTAGGAAGTAGATCGACTGTTTTTATTTAGGTTTCTCGTTATACGTGTAATACACAAATTATCTTATTCCTAAGCAGGGTAATTCGAAACTAATATAGGGATGCTCTTTATAACCAAGCCTAATAATCTAGAGGTGATTTTAATAACGGTATATTACTTGCTGGAAGAAATAGCTTTTAGAAATTTTTTTAACGACTTGATCTTACTTTTGGACTCTTAAATGAATACTCTTATCAGCTGGTTTACTCACAATAGTATTGCAGCTAATTTACTGATGCTTGCTATCATTTTATGGGGGCTAACTTCGGTAGGAAAAATTGTTGTAGAAGCTCATCCCTCTTCAGAACTCGATAGTATTACTGTGAGCGTTGCTTATAGAGGCGCAACTCCCACTGAAGTAGAGGAAGGTATTGTTGTCCGTATTGAAGAAATAACACAGGATCTTGAAGGGATTAAAAGTATCAGCTCTGAAGCTTCAGAAGCTATGGGTACGGTTACCTTTGAAGTGTTGGAGAATTATGACCCTCGAATATTATTAGAAGATATTAAGGCAAGGATTGATACCATCAATACTTTTCCTGTTGATAGTGAGAGGCCTGTTGTTGCTCTTGCCCAGCGGCGGAGGGAGGTTATTAGTGTTATTGTTGCAGCGGATATACCAGAAAGAGAGTTACGCAAAATAGGTGAGTGGGTGCGTGATGATATTGCTGCGCTACCCGGTGTTTCTTTGGCGCAATTAACCTCTGTTAGACCTTACGAAGTGGCTATTGAGGTTTCAGAAAAAAATTTACGTCGTTATGGTTTAACACTTGATGCCGTTACCCAAGCAATTAATCGCTCCTCACTTAATTTACCAGCTGGGGTCATTAAATCTTCTGCAGGTGAAATTCTGTTACGCACCAAAGGTCAGGCTTATGTAAAAAATGATTTTGAACGTATTATTTTATTGCCACGCGATGATGGTAGCCAGTTAAGGCTGGGGGATATTGCAACTGTTATTGATGGTTTTGAAGAGGAGCCGTTATCAACGACTTTTAATCATAAACGCAGCGTAAAAATTGAAGTTTTTCGGGTTGGTAAGCAAAGTGTTATTGATATTTCTAGGGAGGTAAGAAACTATATTGCTAACAAGCAGGATAGTTTGCCTGTAGGCGTAGAGCTTACTTATTGGCGAGATCATGCCAAATCAATCAAAATACGCTTATCGACACTATTAAATAGTGCCATTCAAAGTATGTTGCTTATTTTTATTGTGCTGACCTTGTTTTTACGCCTTTCTATCGCTATTTGGGTGTCCGTCGGTATTCCTATTTCCATTATTGGCTGTTTTGCTATTATGCCAATTATGGGTATTAGTATTAACTATACCAGTGTGGGTGCTTTTATTATGGTTTTAGGATTAGTGGTTGATGATGCTATCGTAACAGGTGAAAGCATTTATTCCAGGTTACGTAATAGACTTGATCCAGATTCAACAACCGCCGCTATTAGAGGGACTCAAGATGTAGCTATACCGGTTACTTTTGGGATGTTGACAACGGTAATGGCATTTTCTGGCTTAATGATGAATACGGGAGGGGCATTAAGTCGTATTTTTAATGTGGTGCCGACTATTGTTATTTCTGTATTAGTTTTTTCTTTTATTGAATCAAAATTTATTTTGCCGGCACACTTAAGAAATTTAACCATTAATGATAATGACGAGCACTTACTCAGTCGCTGGCAACGGTGGTTTGCAGATGGTTTAGAGCATGCTATCAAACGCTTTTACACGCCCTTGTTGATAAAAACAGTTAAGCGGCGGTATTTATCACTTTCTTTATTTCTTGCAGTTGCGGTTATCCTTATTAGCCTTATTGCCAGTGGATATATAGGCTTTACTTTCTTCCCTAGAACACAAAGCGATACAGCTCGGGGAACTTTAACTATGCCTGTTGGCACGCCTTATAAAACCACTGAAAAGTATGTCTTTAAAATGGCTCATGCCGCTGAGCAACTACAACAAAAATATATAGACCCTGTTACAGGTAAAAGTATTATTACCGCCATTTATAGTGCAGTGGGTGGTACAGGTGGAGCCAGTAAGCCGCAGTCTCATCTGGGTAGCGTAATGTTTCAAATTGTGCCGCCTGAAATTCGCAGCTTAGATGTTAGTTCACAACAATTAGCTAAAGAGTGGCGACAACTTATAGGGCCTATTCCCGGTGCTGAAAAAGTTAGTTTTATTGGACATATCCGGCATGGAGGTATGCCTTTAGATATTGAACTTAAAGGGCAGGATTTTGCACAATTAATTGAGTTGTCAGAGCAAATTCAAGCCTATCTAAGTGGTTACCCTGGCGTATTTGATATTTCGGATAATTATGAAGAAGGTAAAGAAGAGTTGCAGCTTAGTATTAAGCCCGAAGCTGAGTTATTAGGAATTACTTTGGATAATTTAGCTCACCAGGTACAGCAAGCTTTTTTAGGTCAACAAGCACAGCGCATTCAACGGGGGCGAGATGATATTCGCATTGTTGTTCGTTATCCTGCTGCAGAACGCCGGTCTTTAGTAAATTTAAAGAAAATGTATATTCGTTCCCCAGCAGGTACTGAGGTTCCTTTTGCTGATGTGGCTACTATAAAAGTTAAGCGTAGTGCAGCATCTATCCATCGTACAGACCGGTTTCGTACACTTAATATTACGGCTGATATAAATAAAAAAACAGTTCAACTCGAAGTGTTAAAACGTGACCTTAAAGCGTGGTTGAAACAAATAATAAGAGCTCATCCTGGGGTGCAATACAGTTTAATGGGTGAAGCTAAAGAGCAGGCAGAATCTTTTACCAGCGCACTCTCGGGGGCTTTGTTAGCTTTAGTTGGGATATATGCCATGCTTGCCATCCCTTTTCGTTCATATAGTCAACCATTAATTATTATGTCCGCTATTCCTTTTGGTTTATTGGGTGCTGTTTTAGGCCATATAATCTTAGGTATTAACCTTACTATTAACAGTATTCTTGGTATGGTTGCTCTCATTGGTATTGTGGTTAATGACAGTCTAGTACTGGTTGATTTCATTAACCGTCGAAAATGGGCTGGAGATAGTGTTATCAATGCCGTTACACACTCTGGTTCAGCTCGGTTTCGACCCATTATGCTAACCTCCTTAACCACATTTGCGGGCTTAGTTCCATTAATGCTTCAAAAGAATGTACAGGCTCAATTTTTAATTCCTATGGCTGTTTCTCTTGGCTTTGGTATTTTGTTTGCCACTTTTATTACTTTATTACTAGTACCTATTAATTATATGATTTTAGAAGATTTGTTTAGCGTTAGCCGAAAAATTTGTGCTGAGAAAAAAGGATGAATAAAAAAAACATAGCTAGCCTTATCATTCTTGTAGTTACCCTCCCTGCTTGTAGTTACTTTTCAGCAACTGATTCAGCCCCAGAAACAGTCACAATTCCTGGGCAATGGACAGCTACAACAACAAGCAAACAGGATCCTGTGGGGCCTTGGCTAAAGGACTTTGCAACACCTCAACTTAATATATTAGTTGCAGAAGCTTTTCAGAAAAATCCAAGTATTCAAAGCTTACTTGCTGGTTTAACCATTGCTGAAGAGCAAACATGGTTGTCGTGGTCTGCATTCTGGCCACAAATAAATGCGGGACTTAAAGCCTCCAGAAACCAGCGAAGTAATGCTTCAGGGTTTTCTGTTTCTGCTTCTCGAGTTAATAATCTTGGTTTTTCGCTAGATTTTATCTGGGAAATAGATCTTTGGTATAAATTGGGAAATGAGCTTGATGCAACTGAGCATGACAAAGTTGCAGCTTTTTCTGATTTACAGGCCGCTCAACTTTCTTTAGCTGCCAACATTACCAAAACATGGGTTGATGCAGTTGTCGCTAAGCAACAAATTAAATTGGTTAAAAAAACAATTAACAGCTTTAAAAATGCTCTGGGCATTATTGACCGAGGATATGCCCGAGGGCTTTATAAAGCACTTGATGTCCGTTTGGCTCGTAGTAGTTTATTGAATGCTCTGGGCCGGAAAGAAAATTTCCTTCGTGTACAAGATGAGTCAACCCGATTACTTGAGTCTTTACTCGGTCGTTACCCATCTGCAAGCCTTGAGATACCAGAAAAATTCCCTGTAATTTCTCAGCCACTACCCAACAGTGTGCCATCAAGTTTATTAGATCGCAGGCCTGATATTATTGCTGCTGAGCAACGCTTTTTTGCTTCAGATGAAAGGATGATAAAAGCCCACAAGAATATGCTTCCCACAATTCAAATTAGTGGTAATGGAGGTACCAGTACACAAAAATTAAGAGATATTTTTAATCCTGAATTTTTAATTTGGAGTATAGCGGGGAATCTCACTCAACCAATATTTCATGGTGCCCAATTATTTACCGAACGGCAACAAGCAGAAGCACGAGTAAAACAAGCAGCGGCAAACTATGCTCAAATTGCTTTACAAGCTTTTAAAGAAGTAGAAACTACTATGGCAGCCGAAAAATGGCTACACAAACAACAAGACTTATTAATAGCAGAAGTAACAGAGTCAAATGAAGCCGAACGCTTGGCAGAAGATGATTATATTGCAGGACTCACTGACATTATTACTTTATTGGAAGCGCAACGCCGAGCGTTTGATTCCGAAAACAGCCTACTTGAACTGCGTAAACAGCGTTTACAAAACCGCGTAAATCTTTATTTGGCCCTTGGTGGCCCTGTACTTACTACACCCAAAAAATGAAATTAATTCGACAACTACTTCCTCTATTGATAATTACCTTAGCACTATTGATTGCTTATATTATTTACAGTAATAAACCTGCCGCCAAGCGTCGACCTTCGCACCCAAAAGCGTTGACTGTAGAAACTATCAAACTGCAAGCAAAAAACTTTCCCGTTTTAATACACACGCAAGGAGTTGTTGAGCCACGCACCACAACTACCATTATTCCTCGTGTCTCTGGAGAAGTTATTAAAGTTTCACCTCAGTTTCGACCTGGTGGTTTTTTTGAACCTGGCGATACATTACTGACTATTGACCCAACCGATTATTCTTTAGATATTAAAACCGCTCAAGCAAATCTGGCAGAAGCACAATTTAATTTTGCAGAAGAACAAGCCCAAGCCAATCAAGCCGCTGACAATTGGAAAAGATTAGCTCGTGTAGATAAACCTTCTGATTTAGTGCTACACAAGCCTCAACTAGCACGAGCACAAGCCGTTGCTGATTCAGCAAAAGCACAATTACAAAAAGCTCAGCTTAATCTTCAGCGCACTCATATTAAAGCACCTTATGCAGGACGTATTTTGGAACAATTTGTTGACAGGGGGCAATATGTTTCACCTGGTATTTCATTGGCTAAAATTTTTGCTATTGATTATGTTGAAATTCGCTTACCTATTACCGAAAAACAACGCGGTATGATTGACTTACCTCGCCCCTATCGGGGAGAAGCTAAGAAATCTTACAAAGGTCCTGAGGCTATAATTTATGCTTCTATTGGTGGTACAAATTATCAATGGAAAGGTCAGGTTGTGCGGACAGAGGGTAGTGTAGACAGGGCAACTCGTCAGGTTTTTGTGATTGTTCAGGTTAATAATCCATACCAGCGGCAAAGTGATGACCGGCCACCTTTAGAAATTGGTCAATTTGTTAAAGCGGATATTAAGGGGCGGCAATTAGAAAACGTCTATGCCATACCTAGAACAGCGGTTCAAGGTAACGACACCATTATGGTTGTTGATAAAGAAAGCCACCTGCACCGAAAAAAAATAAATGTAATATGGGAAACGCAAGATCAATTATTAGTGAAACAAAACTTAACCTCGGGTGAACAGTTATGTGTAACTTATATACCTTTTGCAGCTGATAATGCCAAAGTTAAGCTTGCATCTGAACTGGGTAAAGATAAAAAATCACCTGCCACACAAAATGCTTACCACAAGAATAAACAGCACAAATGAATGCACTAATCATTTGGTTTGCTCATAATCGCGTAGCTTCTAACCTGCTAATGGGGGTAATTGTTCTTAGTGGACTTACAATTATGCTAACAAAGGTACCTGTTGAGTCCTCCCCACAATATGAACGAAGTCGTTTATTTGTAAAATTTAATTACCCTGGTGGGACACCTGAAGATATTGAAAAATCGGTAACTAGCCGTATTGAAGAAGCAATTTATGATCTCCCTGGGATTACTGAGTTGCGTAGCACCTCTAATGAGGGTGGTGGATCTGTAACGATGCAAACAGCCGATGGTTATGAATATAGAGAAGTAATGACAGATATTCAAACCCGAGTAGACTTAATCCACAGTTTTCCTGATGAGTTAGAAGACCTTGAAGTCGGTGTTATGTCTAGGCGGTTTGAAGTGATTAGTATTTCTGTTAGTGGTAATTTACCTGAAACTGAATTACGGACACTGGGTAAAAAAGTTCGCGATGAAATTGCTGATTTACCTAGTGTTACTCAAGTTGACCTGACAGGTATTAGGCCGTTTGAAATTTCTATAGAAGTTTCAGAACAACAACTACGGGAATATGATTTAAGCATCCTTGACTTGGCAGAAGCTATTCGTCGTTCTTCTATAGACCTGCCCGCAGGTGCAATTAAAACAGGTGATCAGGAGTTTTTAGTGCGGACTAAAGGGCAGCTTTATACTGGTATGGAATTTGCCGATATTGTCGTTAAAACCAATGCGGATGGAAGCTCGCTTCATCTGGGTGATATTGCAAAAATTCATGATGGCTTTGTGGATCTTCCCATTCTATCGCGCTTTAATGGTAAGCCTTCGGTAATGATAGAAATTTATCGCCTGGGTAATCAAGATGCCTTAGAAATATCAAAACAAGTCAAAAAATACTTAAAAGAGGTGCAAAATAGGTTACCACCTGGCATTGAGGTTGCCTATTGGCGTGATCGTTCTAAATACATTAATAACCGTATTTCATCATTAATACAAACGGCAATTCAGGGGGCTGTTTTAGTCTTTATTATGCTAACGCTGTTCTTACGCATGGAACTGGCTTTTTGGGTGGTACTTGGAATCCCCGTCTCTGTTATTGGTGCTTTTGCTTTTATGCCAATATTTGATGTCACCATTAATTATACCAGCATGTTTGCCTTTATTCTGGTTCTAGGGATTGTGGTGGATGATGCGATTGTTACAGGGGAAAATATTTATAAACATATGGGGCAAAACGAAGACCCAACAGAAGCTGTGATTCGAGGAACACAGGAGGTATCAACGGCTGTAACCTTTGGGGTCTTAACAACGATTGTTGCCTTTGCATCATTGCTTACGATGGAAGGTGCTCGCAGTAAGATGTTTACCATGATTCCGGCAATAGTTATTCCTGTCCTCTTGCTATCATTAATTGAAACCAAGCTTATTTTACCTGCTCACCTTAAACATCTGCGAGAAGAGTGCTCTTTTCCTTTATTAAACAAAGCTCAAAATAAGGTCAGCAGCTATTTGCATTATTTTATTAATGCCATTTATCAACCTTTATTACATAAATCTTTAAAAAAACCAGCACTAACACTGGCCATTTTTTTTGGGATTTTAATTATTCTTTGTAGCACTGTTTTTAGTGGCTGGATACGATTTACTTTTTTCCCTAGAGTACAAAGTGAAATCGCCCGTTCTCAATTAATACTTCCAGAGGGTACTCCTTATGAAGTCACCCAGCGATATATTGAAGGCATTGAAAAAGCGGCACTACAATTACGGGATAAATATAACAATCAAACGCCCGGTGAAAAAATTATTACCAATGTGTATTCTACTGTCAGTATTCAAGGCAGTGCTCGCATGGGTTTAAAACCTAATCAAGGGCGCGTGAGTTTTGATATTGTTCCACAAGAAATGCGTAGTAACCCCGTTAGCAGTACACAACTGGCTAGAGAGTGGAGACAGATGGTTGGGCCTGTTGTTGGTGCAAAAAAGTTAACTTTTAGTGCCTCCATTTTTAGACCTGCTAACCCTATTGACTTTATGTTGAAAGGGCATGATTTTGATGAGCTTAACCGGGTGTCTGCAAAAATAAAAAAACAACTGGCACAATACCCCGGTATTTTTGATATTGGTGATGACTTTTCACAAGGCAAAGAACAAGTTCAATTGCAAATAAAGCCCGAAGCTGAACTATTAGGCATTAGTAGTAGGGAGCTTGGTCTACAAGTTCGAGGAGCCTTTCATGGCATGGAAGTACAGCGTATGCAACGGGAGGGAGAAGAAGTCAAAGTTTATATTCGTTATCCTGAATCTGATCGGGAATCTTTTGCTAGCCTTGAGTCAATGAAAATTCGTACTGCAGAGGGTAATGAAGTCCCCATTCAACAAGTTGCGGATATCTCTATTACTCAAGCACCTGCCGTTATTCATCATTCAGAACGTTATCGTACTATTCATGTAACGGCAGATGCTGACCAAAAGCTAATACAACTTCCTGTTTTGCGGCAAGAAATGAATATGTATATTAATGAAATTTTACAACAGCATCCAAAAGTTTCTTTTGTAGAAGAAGGGGAAGCTAAAGAAACCAGAGCTTCTTTCAAAAGCTTAGGCTTAGGTATGGTGCTGGTTTTATTTATTATCTATGCACTATTAGCTATTCCTTTTCAGTCCTATTTACAACCCTTTATAGTGATGTCGGTTATTCCTTTTGGCTTAATTGGAGCTGTTTTTGGGCATATACTTCTAGGGCTGGACTTAACTATTCAAAGTGTTTTAGGCATGTTAGCTCTAACAGGCGTTGTGGTGAATGACAGTCTAGTATTAGTTGATTATATAAATCGTTGTCGACAAAAAGGAGCTGAATTATTCGATGCGGTAGTCCAAGCCGGTAGCGCACGGTTTAGAGCCATTTTACTCACATCGTTGACTACTTTTATTGGGCTAATGCCAATGATGTTTAGCTCTAATACTCAAGCTCAATTTCTTATTCCTATGGCGGTTTCTTTGGCTTTTGGAGTTTTATTTGCCACCTTTATTACTTTGATTTTAGTCCCTTGTTTTTATTTATTATTGGAGGAAGCGAAACAATATAGAGTGGCTCCCAATAATTTGACCTGAAGATGCTTCGCTTGAGTTTTATAAAGCAATGTCTGAAAGATTTATTTGAAGGTAAAATAAATGCCGAAACTTTAGTTAATAGCTAAATAAATATATGCTATTACCTTAGGGAGGCAGTAACAAATAATATACCTACCTCTCTTGTCTTTTTATCCCTCCTTGGCTCTTCTCAATCGGCACATAGAGCAACTATGCTTTTCTTGAGAGGAGCCAAGGAGAAATAGAAATCCTGCGAGACCTGGGTACATTATTTATTATTGACTCCCTTATATTTCTGGAAAATCAATCTGCTATTTAATCCTTTAGTTTACTTTGCTCATCTAACCACTCGATCAACTCACCTTCCTTAACAACGCCCATATGCTTAAGCATAACTCCATTTTTATCAAAAAAATAAGTTAGCGGTAATTCTCCGCGCCAGCGTGGGTTAATATCAAAATATAATTTTTCGACATAATTATCAGCGAAAACCCAGGTTTCAGTTTCTGTAAGATTTTTGGATGCTAGTAGCTGCTGTACTGACCCATCTTCAAAAAAAGGGTCTGTGGAAATGGTAATTAACTTAACTTCTGGATATTGTTCTACTAGCTGCCCAAACATCGTTAACTCTTTCATACAGTAGGCACAAGTCACTGACCAAAAGGCAATAATATAAGGCTGCCCTTTATTTTGCTGCTGGATTTGGGCAAATGAGCCTTTAACAAAAGGTTTGTAAGGTGTTTCACTTGCATTAGCTGTTGTTTGGCTAATAAAAACAGTAAAAAGTACAATTAACAGGGTTTTAAGCCTATTTTGAATAAGTTGATTTACCATGGTTATTTATTAAATGATAGGGCGTAAAGTTCTATTGTACTTTTAGCCCTATCATTTGCAAACATTGATTTTATACGTCTTGAATCTAGGTTATAATCGACAACTTTTTATTCTTTAAAGTAATAGCTGTATTTAGCTAAAACAACATTGCTAGCGGATCGAACTTGTTGGCAAAACTACTTTAAAACTTATTTATTCTTGGGGAGCGCAGGCTTTAGCTGTTCTTGCTAGCAACAAAAAATCAACTTGTTATAAATTCCGCATCCGTGATCGCGCAATGTCTGAAAGCTTTATTTGAGGGTAAAATGAACTCTGAAACTTTTAGTTAGTGAACATAAAATTGAAGTGGTGACATACATTCAGTTTGGTTGTTTTGCTTGAATGTAATTAATGATATATATGTTATTTTTGAATTTAATCGAAAAGTAAATTTAGAGTATGGAGTCAGGTACTAAAATGAACAAAGGTATACTTTATATTATTTCCGCCCCATCAGGTGCTGGAAAAACCAGTTTAGTTAAACAATTGATTGCTGACGTGGATCAATTAACTGTTTCTATATCCCATACAACTCGGCAAATGCGAGCGGGTGAAACGCATGGAAAAGATTATTATTTTTCTACCGTAGAAGAATTTAAACAAATGATTGCTGAACATGCTTTTTTAGAGCATGCGCAAGTGTTTGATAATTTTTATGGAACTGCACAGCAATCTGTTGAATATTACTTAGACAATGGTATTGATGTTATTTTAGAAATTGACTGGCAGGGTGCTCAGCAAGTTAGAAAAATGCTGCCAGATTGTATTTCCATCTTTATACTTCCTCCATCAATAGAGGTCTTGCAGCAACGTTTAGAAAGTCGGGGGCAAGATAGTAAAGAGGTTATTGACCGTCGTATGCAGGATGCGGTAAATGAAATGAGTCATTGTGACGAGTTTAACTACTTGGTTGTCAATGATAGCTTTAACCAGGCTCTCGTAGAGTTAAAAAGTATTGTGCTTAGCCATCGTCTACAGAAGCAAAGGCAATTAAAAAATTTAGCACCTTTGCTGGCTAAACTTATAATATCCTGAAATTATCCTCTTTCTGGCTAAACTTGATTGATTCTTCATTCACAACCTCAAGCCGGCGACGTCTTCTACTGCCCTTACGCTTATCGGCAAGTTCTTCATTCCACTGGTGCATATTGACCCTGGGATCATTATGCCAGGAGCGATAAAAATACTCTCTAACTATAATAAGCCTATTTTTAAAGGGCTTTCGATGTAGTTTTTGTATCGCCCTTTTAGCGGCTGTGTCAGAGTCTA
>VAPK010836945.1_pt1 | contig 38079 bp, 51 predicted proteins | sample 3395031 | NCBI WGS metagenome assembly VAPK01 (sample SAMN08290443, study PRJNA428436) | hydrothermal vent metagenome | isolation source: Deep-sea hydrothermal vent chimney 1 | place: Pacific Ocean: Juan De Fuca Ridge
CCTATTTGTTGTTCACAATATATAACTTTTTTAACTCTTAAATTTTCTGTAAAAGTAGCATATGTACCTGTTACAGAACCACCAATAATACTGCTAGAAGCAGTTAAATGCACACAACTTATAGAATCTCCAACTGAAAGGTTAACCTCTACTGATAAACTATTTCTAATTCTAGAAGAAACATAAACGTCATAAAAATAAGCTCTAGAACCAGAGATATCAGCTTTGATATCGCTATTTGCAGTTAAAACACCTGCTACATCAAGCTTCCCTAATATTGCAGCATTATGGTCGACCTGCAGCTCATTGATAACAGCACTCTCAGTGACTTCTAACAGCCTACATTTTATAGAATCAGCTTCTAGTTTTCCCTTAACGTTCATGTGCTCAGTTTCAATCCAGCCAGGTCTTACTATAATAGGATCCTGAATATTAGTAGACACATTTATGTACGTCGTGGAAACTGTCTGTGGGAATATCTCTTGTTCTCTCACAATACTAGCTTTTCTCTGTAAGTCTGACAGAAAAGTTTCTGGCCTATTATGCGGATCAACCATAGATGCATCTAAATTGATGGTACTCCACCATTCGCTATTGCTAGGATTTCTAAGCTTCAGGATGTTAGCAGATGTATCCGCCCACCATTGCATTCCAGATAAGTCTCCACCTCCTGGGATTATAGTTCCATCCTCCTCTGACGCGTCAATGATAGGCTCTGAACTGCCGACAAACTTAGACCTTACCTGTTGGAAGTTAGCTAACATTGATTCTATATCATCAGGCCACCTATGGTCAAAGCCAGGTACGTCTTGATTAAAATATGTCATAATTTACCTTATCATGTCCGACCAACGTAAGATTCTTTGGTATATAGACACCTCTATATTTTTACTTATTTCGTAGAAAGACCCAAGCACAGTATCTATTATATCAAACCTAATAACTAAATGTGAACCAATGCCAGAAGCAAAAAAAGCCATAGTGTCCCCCTTAAAAGCAGATGGGATACCAGAATCTACAAAAGAGACTGATGATCTTATACCAACTGGAGCTCCAGGTTCAGGAGACTCTGACCCTACAACTCTGTGATTTAAACTCAAATATATAGTTTTAGAAAATCTTGGGTATCTATCAGGTGTTACCGGAAACATAGCTACTGGGTTAGATATTATGTACCCATATAAATTGTCGTTGTCTTGAGAACATTTAAAATAATTTCCATCAGAGCTTATGTTAGAAGAGCTAGACTCACTAAATGGGAACGTAAACGTTTTTATTACTTTAGATCCAAACGGTTTATACTCAGGATGGTCAGTAGCGCCTGCTATCCTAAATGACGTAGGCGCGCTAAGGCCGTTATCACTAACCGATGAAGCCCATATAGAGTTAGCAGTATTCGGAGGCATAACATCAGGGATACTACCGCTTCCTGATGTAGAAGTATAAATACGCACCCCTGTCTCAAAGGTAGGGCCCCTCCTCAATTCATACCCATGGATGTCGACACCCTTGTCAGTGTCCTTAGGTTGGATATTGAAAGTTAAACCTTGGTCAGTGAAACCAGCTGTAAAATTTCCTATCATAGGGGGTAGTGTTTGAGAAGCGCCTATCACTGTATACTCGTATATAGTTTCAGTGCCAAAGTCTTGTACAGCACCTGATGTAGATACCGATACTGGCGCTATGTAATAGGTCTGTCCTTCCTCTGCAGGGTCTATAAGAGCTTGGTTTCTAGAACCAGAAATAGTTTTTAGCGAGCTTCTTTTTATTAATTTAAATCTTTGGTAACTAAATCCAAAAGACCAATCTGATATTCTTATTATGTTACCATTTCGCTTTCCAATAACATGCTTTGTTTTAAGGTCAGGGTTGGTTTCATCTAACAAGTATATTAGGTCACCAGACTCTATGGCTCCGTAATATTCAGTAGGATTAGTTAATTTTGCTTCAGTAGGATCATCTGGGAATGGAGCCCCTATCAAACTCTCGTTATTAGGATTTACTGGTTCAAAAAAATCAAACCCTGTGTACACATTAGCATGGCTATACCAACCAAATGGAGTTGGAGGGGTAGTACTCCCATCGACTGGAGGGCTGTATGACACTACAACCCTATTGTATGATCTTCTCCTGTAATGATATAATGTCTCAGTAATTAGAACATTTCTAACTGGGGGGGGAGCATTCATAGACTCGAATAAGTGTATTTCTCCCATCTCAGATGGTTCACTAGAGTTATTATAATCATAGAGGCTGGAGTCTTCTTCCATAAAAACTACAGTACACGAGCTATCCGACGAGAAATTGCTCTGCATAACTCTAACCGGTTGGTCTGAGATTCCAAGCTCACTCGATGTTAAGAAGCCAATATCGCCTATGTCTAATTGTATCATGTCTGCTCTTAACGTAGCGGTATATGTTCTGTTGTTGTTACCCCTTTTAAGAGCGTATGTACCTATTTCATTAGCAGAGGCCTTACTCTGGAAAGCTGGTAAATCTATTTGTTGAGTAAAGGCTTCTGACTCTCCTATGTTAAAGTCATCTAGAGTAAAATCGAATGTATCGTAAGCTATAGACATGTACCTTACTCTAACAGCTTTTGGTTTTGATGATCTATCTGGTTCATTAACCGAGATAATGCTACCTTTTTCATTATCTAACATTATTGTTTGATCATCTACCGTAAAAGAAGGAACTTCTATAGGGTAGTCGCTGTACTTCAAATATAGTTTGCCTTCCCACCAAGAGAGAGTTCCTCTAAAATATCTTAAAATACTATCTACCACAAATTGAGCTTTCGTAGGACCTGTCACCCCGTAGTCTATCATAAAATTCTTTGTGTCTGCATACATAGCTGCTGAACGCCACGATGTTATATCTATCAAGCTAGAACCCCAACCAAGACCATACCTTTTATTTCTGACGTAATCATATAATATGTCTACAGGGTTTCTAGAAAATATATTGGTCCCGGTCCTTATATCTTTTATTATTTTAGCTTTGACTATAGCTTCCCTTCTTGGTAGCGCAGACACTCCCTCAGCTTTAATCTGAAAGGCTATATACGCTACATATTTGTATCTATCAGTGGCCTCCGGGAAAAGATCCACAACCCATTGGACAGCCCCCTGACTTTCAGTACCTAACATGATAGTACGTGCTATTTTAGAAGACGTATGAGGAATATATTCATCAGCTTGAGGAACTCCACCGGTACCATTTTTTCTAGTATAATATGTCGAATCAAACTCATAAATAGGTTGGCCATCTATAAAAATAGCTTCTACTGTCTTCGACGCGTTAGGGACACTCATGGACTCGAGTCCTTCGATGGGACCTTCGCATATAGCCTGTAATACTACTATAGAGTCTTCATTAGCTCCTATATATAAATCATTTCCTCCTACCCTGTGTCTACCATATAAGATAGGTATTGTCTTTTGAGAACTCAAGCTGTTCGCTCTCAAATTCTGCAGACCAAAAGCCTCGCCTTGTTGTTCGGAACTTAAATGAGAGGAGACCACAGCTGCTAAAACTTGAGTGCCTGCCATTATGAAAGCAGCAGCTGCTGCAGAAAGTACGCCAGCTGTAACTGCTGTTCCAGTTGCAGCGCTAGCTAAAGCTCCTATTGCTATTGGTATTGCTGCTGCCATCTATATACCTTATAATGAGAATAATTACTGTTATTAACCATAATCGCTCCCAACTCAGACGTAATTATAACTACGTTAGAGTTACCAGAACTAATTCCAATAGATTCAGCATTGCTTAATCTATCATAAAAAGTGATTATATCGCCAATGAAAAGATCATACGATGCTATTTCTATAAAATTGTATTTAATATATTCGAAGAACAATGACATTGCCTTAGACGGTTCTTTTTCATAAAGGCTGCAATAATCGGTATACGATATGCCTTTGTAAGATAACGGAATTGTGTCCCCATAAACACCTTTGACAAACAAAAAAACAGCTTTGAAGCAGTCTATTTTGTCAAGATTATGAGGGCCTGACGCTGCTCCAAGTTTATATTCGACACCGAATAACCCAGCAATCGTTTCAGAACACTTTTTATAGTGCTCGTAGTTGTTCATGTTATTCTTTTTGGTCATTTGCTCGTCTTATTCTATTCTGTATTTTAGGTATGAACCTAAACCCGCCAAAATTAGATGTATTTCCATAGCTGTCACAGGTGTCATAATTCCTATCGCACCAAGAAGAAGACCCTGTATACTTGCACTCAGACCCCTTGAAAACTTTCCATCTACAACTGCTAGAATACTTAGAAGAAGTTATATTTTTCCACCTGTCCATTATAGAAACTAACCTTAGAGAAGTTATCCCACCAGAATATCCCCATCCTGATATAAATCCCTTCCATAGTATAGATGTTCCTAAAATGCTATAATCAGCTCTAAGAACAGACACATAAATGATAGCTTCCTGCTCCAAAGTAGTATCTATATCTTTGACCTTAAAATAGACTTGTCTGTCTACATCACTTAAAACTATGCTAGTATGATCTACAATAGCAGAAGCTCCATAACTTATAGGGCCGAATTCTAACCCTCTAGGGTGGAAGATATCCCCACCGTAAGATAATTCAGATGTCCAGCTAGTAAAGAAAAAAGAATCAGGTCCTGGATCAAAATTTATTTCAACTAAAATAGCAGGTATGAACTGAGATTTTCCTAATTGGGCAAGGACATCAGGATCTATTGGCCTCATATTTTACCACCGGAAGTAGGAAAATAAGGTTGGTCGCCAAGCTCGTTGGTCTCTATTAGCTTGATCTCTACATCGAACCATTTCTCTTTGTTAGAGACAACTTTGAACCCATCTTCTGAAAACCTATATTTATATGGAGCCGGTGCCAACCATGGATTCCATTTAAATGACGCCGTATCATAGCTCCATCTGAACCATACGTTAAACGCCTCGAAAGGTCCTTTTCTATCTATATAGAATTGATAGATTTTATTGTACCAATTCAATTTTATTTTTTGGTGGCTAGCAACTATTGTCGATCTTGACCTATCTAATAGTAACCTTCTCTGTTCATCTCCGTTCGCAAACTTAGATATCATTACTAACTGGTTTCTATCTATAGACAGAGGAGACGAAACCGGGATGGAATACGGTCCTACGTGGATATCTGGATTGTCTACCAACGGAGGATATGTTATTGGATCTGCCATTATAACGCACCTCTTATAGCTGATGTCATGCCTCTATCTCCAAGCGTCAATGCTTCAGTCAATGGACCAGTTATAGCGGACGGATTGTCTCTCATTAGTTCCACAACGCTCTTGCTATCAAGGGCTGAGATATTAATATTAATATTACTGCTAACTTTGTTATTATTATCAAATCCAGCAGAACCTGAACTAGCATAATCTGCTTTTCCAAAAGATCTTGATACATTATCGCTAGCCTGGTTAGCTAAAAAATCTAGTTTGGAAAGAGTGGCTCCAGCATTATCACCTTTAGAGCTGTCCATAGGTACTACAGCTTCAGGACCATTCTCTCCGAATAAATATTTTTTACCTGTTTTAGACCCTATCCCAAAAATCTTTTCACCTATAATCCCGCCATTGGCATAAGCAGATATACCTCCCCCAGCTGCAGAAGGAGCAGAAGCACCTACATGTATATTAAAAGCTTCCATTAGAGGTTTTAATATATACATTTTTACGATCATTTTTTGCATTTCAGACACCATTGATAATGCCATCTGCTTGAAATCTACTTTGCCAGTAGTTATAAATGTAGACAAAGCATCTGAAAGAGAATTAACTCCAATTTCAAGAGTTGAAAAAACAAGAGAGCCTTCCCCTGCTATAGTAGCAGATTCTTTAAATTTCTCAGCAGTCTCTAGCTCCTTATCAGCTATAAGCTCTTGTTTAATCATGATACTTTCTTGTTCATCACTGATGATTCTTTGCGCCGCAGCCATTGCTTCTGCAATGGTTTGCGTTCCGCTTACTATATTTCTAGCAACATTATTCAAGGATAGCATAATCCCATCTGATAATGCTTCACCTCCCAACATTGAATTATCGCCTTCTAAACCAAGACTTTTATAGAATTCATCTAGCTCATTTTTGACGTTCTCAAGCCCGGAATGAACTGATCTAGTAAGGTTAGAGCTTACCTCAGCTGAAGCTATATCAGCCATAGCTCGTTCTATTTGAGTTCTAACAGCAGTTAATTTATTATCATCGAGTTCTATCTCTATATTATCAGCGACAGACAGTATTTTGTCTCCTGATATTTGAGTAAGCTTAGTCGGATCATAAAATTGATCTCTGTTAACAAAAGTATCCGCTTCAGAACCTTTAATAGATTCAGGTATAACTGGATTTGTTATTGCAAAACCAAGGCCTGAAGATATTGTTCCAGAGGACATTGAGGTACTCTTTTTAGAAAGGCTAGCCAGCGCCCTTATGGATTTAGTCAACAAATTGACTGATCCAGTTAAAGCTTCGAAAAAGGTAGTAGCAGGAACTTTTGTTACGTCGTATATAGCTTTCTTTAGGTCGTTAAAAGCGTTCTCGTTTCTATTTATCTCAGCAGTAAGCCCTTTAGCGTTCTTTTTAGCCTGAGCACTAAAAATATTTTCCATTTCCCTAGTAACTTTAGGAAGAACTTCATCAGACAGAAGCTCACCTTTTTTCATCATATCACGCATTTGAGATACGGAGACTCCGATAGAGTCAGCAAAAATACGGCCAGCACCAGGTAATTTGTCATTAAGTTGTATGAACAATTCTTCTGCTCTAACTGTCCCTCCACCCATCATCTGAGAAAGAGCTATAAAAGATCCTTTAGTTTGATCAGTTGTCATACCTAATACAGAAGCAGCCTTTGACATAGCCATGAACAATTCTTCTGCATTTTGTCCCTCCATTGTGGTTCCACGAGCTGCTGCAGTAAAATCTGAATAAGATGTCGTCAGTGCCCTTACAGACACTCCCATCACGTTAGCAGTATTACTTAATTCCTCAAATTTAACTTTAGCAGCTGCAGCTGACCCAGTGACAAACTGCATTTTCCCTATAGTTGTTCCTATTTCTTTAGCAAGCTCCTTAAAAATCACCACTAGTTTACCACTGATAGCTGCTGTGGCTAATCCTATTATGCCTAATTTCAGTTTGGAAAAAGATTTAACTAATTTTCTAACAGGAGGATCTATCTTTTTTAAGGAAGAAATAGTTCTGTTTCCGAAAGACTGCATCTTCGATGTAGCTGTATCAACACTGGCACTAACTTTAGACATGCTAGTTTTGATAGACCCAACCGAGGAAGCCATCGATGTCATAGAATTAGAAACGCCCCTCATAGACGAGTTTACATTGCGTTCTAGTTTGCTGGCTGACCGCTCTACTGTTCTCGAAGACCTAGCTGAAGAAACCTCCATCTTTTTGAGAGACGATGTAAAACTTGTAGCATTAAGCTCTAGCCTTGTCTCTATAGTTCCAGCGTTGTAAGCCATATTTAACCTCTTTTTTTACACAAAGCATCTAGAGTTGATTTTACTTCTTGCCAAGAACTATTTTTAGAACATGATGTTTGGTTTCTGCTAGCGCAACCGATTTCAAAATCTTTTAATTTGAATGGTCTCTGCCTTTTAGATGATAAAGACTGGGCTACATTTGCTATTATAGACGCTGTTAGGGCATGCCTCTTGCCACTCACTACCGATCCCCATGGTTCTTCACTATAATATTCTATCCAATTGTTAAGTTCGCTGACTGTCATACGCTGTGATAGCTCTGAGATCGTACACCCCAAACTTAAACACAGCCTATGACATAATAGCTGTTTGTCGCTTAGCTCTCTTTTTTTTTATCAGTTTCTGGAATCCAACTTAGCCTGAAAGCTATTTGAAACATTTTCTGGGCTACACTGCTAGGCAAACATTCTAATATTTTAAAGCCTTCCTCTGAGTCGAAGATCTTTTCTCCATCAGAGTCTTTAACAGCAACAACTAACAAATCAAAAATAGCTTCGCCATTTCTTATATTTAATTTATTTGTTTCTGGTATCGTATACTTTTTCTCAAAGTCTAAGAGATCTTTAATGCCTAACTCGTGAATCATCACACTTGCATTCATGCTATCAATGTCAAAATATTCAAAATTAGATACCGGGAGCGTTAAACCATCTTTCATTACCAAATTAGTGAATTTTCTATTGTTATCCATGTGTATTCCTTTCTGTAAATATTAGTTTTTGGTTGGTACCTTAGGTAATATTATTTTGTTCTTGTGGTCTTTATATTGGTTAACCGAGTTGGTAGCATCTGATAAAACAGTCCCTGGAGGCTGTCCACTAGTGGCCCATGTTATACGACCTGTCGTAGTCAATGTGCAAGTATACGATAATGCTGAATCCAGAGGTGCATCAAGTTCACATGTTGTTATATAGGCTTTAAAAAGATGGAAACCTGCCAGATCAGTAGGCACATACCTAGGATATTGTATCATCACATCAAGAGGTTCTGTATAAAGGTCGTCAGTGTCTTGGAACCACTCCCACAACTTCGCGAAGACTATTCTCTCATCCTCTGGAGACTGGGCCCTATGATCACTAATAGCATAGTTGCCAACTATTGTTATCTCTGCATTATCGTACAAGCCCTGTATAGTATCTCTATAGTTAGAAGTATTATAATAAGTTACATCAACAGCAGCTCTAGTTGGAGAAAATGCGTTAAACGATGTAACTTCGAAAACCTCTCTGAAGTCTGATCTAACCACAGCCTGATAACCCATCATGACTGTCAAATTTTTACCGAAAATAGCTTGAGTAGTTTTAGCTAATCCCATTAGTTACCTCCCAACAAACATCTATAGTTTACAACCCAAACAGGACGCTTATTCTTATCGTCTCTTAACCTTATTGGGTCATTGATATTTAAAATGAAAGCGTACCTGGTATCACCTACCACAACACCTTCGCGTCCGTGCAGAAAATCATCTATCGAATATATTGAATCGGCGCATGTTGATCCGTTTCCAAGGGCATCCCTAGCCAAAACTTGTATAGTAGGCTGCTTATAAGACATCTTAGCAGAAGCCTGGGCATATGTACCATATACTTCTACAGAAATAATCTTGTTAGGCTTATCAGGAGCATCGGCGTCAGCAAAAATGTCATATCCTAGTTTACCAAATCCGTTTTCTGATAAAACAACGGCTACATCGTGCGCTGGTGAATTTCTCATTATATCTTATCCATACCCAATCAAAACAAGGCTTTCTTAATATAGGCACCTAACACTTGTTTTGCTTTCGGCCTGACTTCATTAGCAGCTTTCTCCAAGAATTTAGACTCTCCAACAGTATGTTTGGCTTTTAAATCTTCATGGACATACAATGAGTAATCAGCTGTATTGAATACTACACCTTTTATCCCTGAATCGCTAGATCGCATCAACCTAGTGAACGTAGCTGATCTAAGATACCCATGGTCAATTGGTGTTTTTTTCATAGATAATTTCTTAACCTGAAAAGTTAACGCAGTCATGGCTTGACCGTAAACATATTTTGCCATAAAATTATTTAATTTTTTAAAATCATCGGCAATTGTATTTTTGGTTTTTGCCATTATGTCAAGTAAACCTTATATATAAAGATAGCATTATCAGTTAGTAGACTCATCCTATTAACCTCAGTGACTCGTAACGCATAAGCATATTGGGACACATATTCATCCTCATATATTGTCTTAGTAGCATTAGAAACCTGGCTGTAAGACGTTTCCCCAAGAGGTGGAGTATACTCATTAGCTACATCTATGATTAAACCCCTCCACATATATCCTCCTACTCTTATTAAAGCGTCAGTGTACACAGTAGCTTTAGAGATAGTGTCCTCCCCAGAGGAACTCTGGAGACTTTCATTCCTATATTCCCATCTACATTTTATTTGGTATGGGTATTGCCATTCAAAATTTCCGAAAGCATCAGTAGCAGGAGGCTTCCAATATAGGGTTGGCTCTCTTATCAACCTTGTTACCCAACTCATACTGAGTATACCCTTTGTTTCCTAATTCTTCCAGATTTACCACGTAAATTTCCTGTAGGATCTAGATCTACAGCGGTCCTGCCATAAAAAGTAGAAGAGAACCGCTCTATCTGACTAAAATTAGTGACAGCTGCGCTAGGGCCATATTTTATACCTGAATCACCTATTTTTTCCTCTAGAACTCTACTGTCTGGGGATTGCACAGAAACAAAATGAGCTGCTAACCATCGTTGTATCTCTAGCGCCAGAGAATTGCTTATAGAATGGCTAGGGATACTAGACTCTATAGCAGCAGACGCTGATGAAATACAACTTTCTATAATAGAATTACTAACTTCAGTAACAATTATTTCTCTAACATGGTCTACAGAAGGAATAGTGAAATTACTCATTTCTAACCTACATATCCATGTAAAATTCCGTTCTGTCCATTATAATCGGATCTAAACAACGGAACCATGCATGCCATCGCTTTATATTCATGTCGCCAGTTAGGTGAATTAGGAGGCTCCCAATCTAACACCGTTAGAGGGATTCCATTTATTATTTGTACAGAGCTAGGTGTTAATTCTACTAATAAAACATTGTTGTCAGCTAACTTTCTTGATACAGACACGCTAGAGACACCTTCAATCATCATCAACCTGTCACGAATAGTCCCAACAACAGGTTGTTCTGTTGTTCCTGTAGTATAGTCCATGCTGAGAATATATGAATATTCCTTTGGGACGTAAAGTTTATAAGGCCCATAGTGGTTCTGCAGGAAAAGAACTTCGACCATGTCTACTACTTGCTTTAATAACAAGTCAGGCCTGTATTGCACCCCTGGGTCTATCAACGTTTTCCAATCTACAAACCCTGCAGCAGTATCAAAAATATTACGATCCGGCCATTTGGTATATCCATACGCTTTTAGATTAGCGTCAAGCTCAAAAATTCCATTGAAAAGAAATTCTTCGAGTTCATTGGATATCTGAAAACTAGCAGCTTCTGTTAAAGCCATCATCAAATCAAAGCCATTCCTAGATGCTGTAGCATTGAGGTTCACCTCAACCCAGAATTCTTTCTTGGCTATGGGCAATGGTAGTCTTCCTGTTGAGAAATCTAGAATATCAGCCGTACCTCGCTCATCTGGGGTCATAGCGAAGTTGCCCTTGCTCATTTCAGATACCTTATAAAATTCATAAGTTGTTCCAGCACGCCGATCCATGTTAACGAAACCGCCCGCTGCTTGTATATCTCTCATTCCTACTAGTTGTTCTCTGGCTACTCTTTGTATTATCCTGTCAATATATTTCCAATAGTTGGCAGGTAGTGAAGAAAATCTTAAACTCCTGTACTTCTTTGCCATTTGGATCAGGCTATACTCATTGCTCATTATGGCCTCAGCCACATCACCATGAGCTTTCCCATCAGCAATGTAGTTTGAACCCATATCTACTTTATCTTTTGCTTCTATTTTATCAGACATCATAAAATCCTTGTTATGATATTGTAATTACCATTCTTACTGGTGCTGAACCACCTGTGTTATCAAATGTTTCTGAGAAAAAACCAGCTTGAGCCATTAAGCTAACGAATGGGGCGTTTAGTGGCAGCACACATCCAGCCCACCCTGTATCAGCAGCTACACAACAAGGCTGACCAAAATCAGCAGCTATAGCTGTTTGTCCAGACACACCTCCTGGTGCTAACCAAGTCCATACCTTGTCTCCAGGCCTAGTTATATAACAAGTTACCATATCTCCTATCTGGTAATCACCAGCAGTATCGGCGAAGGTGTAAGAGACTCCCTTCCCTAGATGTGTATTTTCTATTGCTACTAACTTAGGAGATGGCACTGAAGCAGCTACAGCGTCTGGGTCTGGTATTATTGTTCCATTAGGGAGGATAGAACAAAACATTCCTGGTTTTATAATAGCCCCTGCTGGATATTCTACCTCAACAGGTGGCATCCCATAAACAGCCAATCTGATAGTATTAAATTTTTCCATTGGATTACCATGATATCGCAGATATTCTTACTGGTGATATACCAGCAGAATTGTCAACGAACTCCTCTGAATGTCCAAAAATCAAGTGAGCTTTAGTTTCAAAACCAGCTGCCCATGTTTCCAAACACCCAGCCCAGCCAGCCCCTACATTAGACCCAGTCATGAAGAGAGGGCTTCCTATTTGGGATGTTTCTCCGGGTGCTAGCCACGCCCATACCTTGTCTCCAGGCCTAACCTGGTAGCAGGTGACTAAATCCTCAGCTACGTAATCGTTTTCAGTATCATCCCAATCTTCGCTAACTCCCTTACCTATCAAAGAATTAGATATAGCTATAATCTTAGGGTTAGGTCTGTCAGCGCTAACAGCAGACGTGTTAGGAACTACTGTACCATCTGTCTGTATCATTACAGACATGCCAGGTTTGAGGACAGACGGTAATACCAATGGAGTATAATATTCGACTTCAACCCCTGGGTTTCCATAAATTTTAAGTCTGATTGTGTTAAATCTATTCACCACGATATTATCCTATTTGTCCGATAAGTTTATGTTCGGGATAGCCACATAGTCTAGGTCTTCTTTAGTAGCACGAGCTGGGGTTTTTAACGAAAAATTAGTTTTTACACCACCGTCTTCTTTTTTACATCTGCCTGAAGACTCTATCTTCTCTAAATTAGCTACCTTAGCATCGACTAGTGAGATAACTTTCTCAAGATCCGTTGTAGAATTTTTTTCGAAAAACTTATCACAAAAAGAGACCCCCTCAATAGCGTTTATTTTGTCTACCACATAAGCTTTAGCAGACTCTTGGCTAAGCATAGCTGCTTGTATAGTCTTTCTTAACTCTGGAGACGCATGACACAATAGAGACTTGATATCATCGACGTTATTATTATCAAAGTCATTTGATTGCGCTTCGCCACAATTGGTTTTTGAATCGTTCATTTTAATAGCCATTTCCTTTTTTTTTGTATCAATATTTTCTGGTATTTTTTTAGCTCTTATACCACAACCATGATCATAACTACATGCTCCATCAGAAAATGGCAAGATTGCTACATGGTCTGGCATTATGTCTTCAAATGAGTGCCCGTAATGAGTGTCTCCTACATCGCCTTCTGCATCACCAAAAGTTCCATAAGCGCCTATGCTGACATCTATCTTAGCCCCTGATTTTATTTTATCAATTATTGGTTTAGCCCTTTCAGAGTCAAGCCAAAATTCTGTTTTGATAGCTTTATCTGATTTACTATATCTAGAATTGAAAACAAGTCCTAGATATTGGTTATTATAATCAGAAGGAGTGTTAAGAGTCGCTAGCTCGTTTGTTGGATGGTTGAGAGATACTCCTCTACCATTCCATCTTAAAGCGCTCCGTTCTATAACCTTAGCTGATACAAATAACGCTCCTTTTACAGGGTCAGCACCTTCAGGATAAAAAGCGCCCTCTTTGATTATTGTAGCTGGAAGTACGGTGTATTCCTTACCCAGAAATTCTTTCTTATTCATTTTTAAACTTACCACATTAAAATTCAAATTACCAGAACAAAAGTTCATTAAACGCTTGTTATTTTTAACTTTATCCACTTTTAGTCTCCTTTTTTATTGTTGTATATATAATAGTATATTTACTACGACGCTTGATACAATGTCTATATTATATATAATATAATTATAATATATATATAGAATAATAATATAATAATTATAATATATATATAGAATAATAATATAATAATTATAATATATATATAGAATATATTATATTCTATTATTATATAATAATTATATTATATACCTTATATTATAATAACATATATAAAAAAACATATATGTTATTATAATATACATCCTATCTCGATTTAACAATCGCAGATAGTCTGCGGTATTCTTTTAAATCCATCACCAGTGATTTCTATGACATATTTATTATCAATTTCAATATCTGGCTGATCAGAGATACAGTATAGGGCTGTCTGTACCTGTTAACCAACACCACGTAGCTTGTGCCGAACGATGATTGGCATCAGTATGTAATCGGCTCTCTGAGCTATAAAAACAATACAGGCTCCAACTGGAGTCTACCTGACACTTTACACATCATGACGTGCCATTTTTGCGCGCCTAGGTATATAAAGTATACTTTATATTTGAATGGGTTAGCTATAGAACCGTTGTGATATACGTATCAATATAAAAAATATTTTTTTTATAAAAAAGAACTTTTCTCTTGACGTAATGGAAGTTTCCAGATATATAGTTAACCACGATTTCATTTTGTTTTATTTACACAGGCTCCTGTCGATTGCAGCCGGCGAAGAGCCTGGTTACTTAACCCAGTTGTTCTCTTATTCATTTTTTGTATGCGGTGTCTTCTGTTGCTGGATGGTTTCTGAGGAAGGGCTGGATGGAATTGTTCAGTTTGTATTAGTAACTGCTAGGTAAAGGTTTTGTAAAGACTTCCCTCTTTGCTCTATCACCTTCCTTATACCCAGCGGTTGCTGGTACAACAGTTTAGCTTGACATTAAAGTAAATACCCTGTAGCTAGATCAGGCATTTACCTCCTTTTAGATGTTTGTTTTTTGATCAATAATTATTCTTTATCATATTGCAGGTACTCTTTTTCACAAGTAACAACGAGTGGCAGATCATTCGTTGTTACAATCTTTTTATTTTAGTAACCTTTATTTCACCTACGTCGATACCACTCTCTTCAAGCATTTTAGCGATAGTAGCTACTGCATTAGCAGTTCCAGAATAATAACCCACCAGGTAGCTATCCTCTATAAAATTAGGGTATTCTTTACATTTATTAGCACGGTCCACAAGCTCACGTACGGATTTTTCTAGAGACGATAGCATTTTAGAATACATCATTTATTGACACCTAATGTTTTTAATATTATATTTAGTCAAACCTATTCTTGACCTAATCTTCTATAGGCCTATTAACCTAATTCCTGGTAAACGGCCTATCCCTTTTAAAGTAGCCAACAACCTCAAGACAAACTGTCCATAAGGTTCTCTAAGTTGATATCAAATCCGATATCTGTGAGAGATATCCCTTTTTCAGTAGCTATTCTTTGTAAGACAGAAGCAGTCTCGAAAAGGCCTAGAACTCTTCCTCTCCCATAGGCATTTTTGCTACCCCATCCCTTTTCTGATTCTAGCCTTTCTATGATAACTTCTATAGCTTCCACGAATAACTTCTCATCCCTATTGCAGATGGCAGAAGAAACAAATGTTAATGATCTTATAAAGGGATTTCTGGCGCTGTTTAGATTAGATAAATTTTGAAATAGGAATATCAAAACGATTGCAGTTATTACAATATTACTCCCAAGGCATAACAGACTTTTCTCTAGTTTCATCTTTCACCTCGTGTTTCTCAAAGTGCCCGTATTTATACAACATATAAAATGTAGCAGGAAAAGAGCATACGAAGATAAGAAAAGTAACCGACAAAAAGCCTGCTATACCATCGTTGAGTCCAAATGACAAAAAGACGTAACAGACTACCCACGCTCCTAAGACGCATTTTAAAATCATACTAGCTCCTTTGTTAATAATGCCTTAATGTTCGAATGCCAATTGATGGCCAGGTTAATATATTATATTATTGAACCACTTTTTGTTTACACCAAGTTTAGAACCAGCCAATGAATTTATTTTTTTTAGGAACGCCAACAGTTCCAACTGGTTGCTGTACTCGATAGAATCAGAAACTATTCTAGCCCAATACACCACAAACTTATAGCTCATTTTTAGATCTTCTACTGTAATGTCTATTACAACTTGAGAGTCTTTAGAGTAGCCATTGATAACTTGTGTTAATATTTTCTTAACTACATAAAAAGATCTGTAAAGATGAGATTTATCATGCACATATATTTTTTTGATAAAATGCCTAGAAATGGTTACTTGAGCTTCTGTTATATCAGAAGAAACTCTTACTCTATGCATTCTTCACCTTCTAAATCTACTACTACTCCATCGAAAGAAGAGCCAAAGACAAACGTATGCGTTATCGATTTGATGAACTTGTACGTGTCATCTTTTATGATGTTCCTAGAAACCATAGCATCAATAACATATTTGCAAGCTGCTGCTATATTGTCGGGATCTCTACGTTTATACTGCTCGTGCCAGCACATATGGATATCAGCATTTTTGATACTGTTATGTTGATATTCGCCAATAGCATCAGATATTATTTTTTCGCAACGCTTTTTAGTGCTGTTATATCTAGACCCGTACGATTGAGTTTTAGCGAATGATACTATTTCGTTAAATGATGGTAATCTACTTCTTACTTCAAATGAATATTCCATTTTAGTCCTTCCTAAAAAAAGAGGGAACCTTTGCAGATTCCCTCTTTACCCGTTGGCTAGCCTCACGCACTTATATTATTTGATTGGTGGAATTGGCCTAGCTAGCGAAGGTTGGGGTGCTGCTGTTTGATTTTTAGGACGGTAGCTAGCATTGGTATAGCCGCTCTCCCTAAGATTTAACTCAGCTTCTTTGTTATTGCACTCTTTCCATCTTTTAGCTAGATCATCCTGCACTTTGTTAAGATCTTCTATTCTTTTAGAAAGGTTCGCTTTTTTTTCATCTTGGATACCCATAAAATACCTGTACAGGTATTTTAGACCTATTGCTGCTGCTCCTAAAATAAATAATACTAATATAAAAGTTATAAATGGCAAAAGCCAGTCTATACAAGGCATAATCACATCTTCCGTTATTTTTTGTGCTAAATTCAATTCACGTGTCAAATCAACCTCCGGATTCCTGTCAAAAAAATGGTGCATTAAAAGAGACCCTCCAATTCTTCAATATGTGGCAAGGCAGCGCATCTGCATTGAGGGTGCAACGGTATCAAACCTTCGATTTCGTCAACAGTAAAAACTTTACCAGTCCTGTCGTAATCTAAAGGGGCGCATCTCCTGCATACTCTACCGTCCCCTGCAGTGGACCACTCAGCTTTTACTGTTACCCCATTGACTCCAGCATTTCTATATTCTTGCATAGAAGCTAGATGGTGGGCGCGTATCGACTCTGTACGGGCAAGTAAGATTGCCCTATGTTTCCCTACTTTGTCAACTCTGTTTATCAATATCTTTGCTATTTCTTTAGGGCTACTACCTTTTCTAAGGCCTTCAGCAAGCGCTGACGAAATCTGAGAGTCCATTGCAGCTGTGATCCCTTTCAAGTCTGTAAACGCTCTAGTGTAGACAGCACCTAATCTATCGACGTGCTCTATTTCACCTAGAGACATTTGCACTGAGTCCTTATCTGTTGGTAACCTAAAACCACCTGCGTTAAGTTGCTCACGCCCCCAACGGATTCCTTTCTTGTAGAATTCTCTAATGTAGACATTACTCCATATTGGGTCTATGCCTTCTCCAAAGTTTTCGTAGTTTATTATTTGGAATAAAGATTTATTCTCTTCAACCGCTAACCAGTCTAGAAACCTCTGGATTTTAGCTGAAGTTCTCCTAAAAGGATAAGGATCTTTCTCCAATGGGGAGAGACCGTTCTTCCAAGTATCAGGAACGTACGGTTCCGATACTCTGAAAGATATGGGGTTGATATTGAGGCAATCGTTTTCTACCACACTCATTTTGATAAGCTTTGCTAGGGCAGCAAAGCGGCTGTTAAACTGCCCTACAAAGTATCTACGTAACGTCACAGTCATAGTCGGATCGCTAGGTCTCTTAGCCATTTGTTAAAAGGCTCTTAATAACAAACCGCTGACAATAGCTGCCCCACCAACCGCTGCTAAAGAACCGCCTCCCAACATAGCAAAACCAAATGCTGTTGCTAAAGTTATCATAAAACCTCCTTATATAAAATATTAGAAAATTCGCCATCCAAACAAGAGAATGGACAGTTATTAGCACAATCAACGCAATTGCATACTTTAACATTAGCAACCCAAGGGTATGACAAGACGAGCAGAGACAAGCTAACCCAAGTGGTTGATACTGATCCCAAAAATATGCTTAACTCATCTTTAGATATGATGCCATGCTGTTCTAATATTACGTACAAAGTTTTATAAACGTTTAAACAGTTATGCATCCATACTGAGCTTGGGCAGTCATCCAGCCACGGAGCTAACTTATCGAGGTCTACTGTTGAAGTAGCCTCCTCTACCATTGTTATGTAAGCTTTTTTGAAGCTAGCGTATTTTTCAGTAGCTTCATAAGAAGGCACTTTATGATATTTACCAACATGTCCTGAAATACGTGATAAGTTCGATATGAATTTGTGCATATCTATCTGTTTAGAGATACTCATAGTTGTCTATATCCTTATGTTATGACGCTATCTAACATCTTGGCTATTACGCATAAAGATCTTATGATAACAATAGATCCAACAAGACTTATAAGCCGCCCTATAGTCTTAACAAAGTCAGTAGTGACACCTGATAGAAAGTCAGAAAGAAGTTTACCTATCAACACTATGAAAAACCCAACAGCCATTTGTGTCTGCAAGTCCATTAATTATCTCCTAGTAGTATAAGGTCTATCTTTATAGATGACTACTCTATCCCAGTATAAATATTCTATATCGAAACTTTTTTTTATAAACAGGTACTCCCCTAGCAAAGATTTAAGAGCATCATCTGACAATTCGTCTAGCTTACGTCTACTAGTAGATGGTACTTCAGTTAATTCGTCTAGAATCCATTGAATGCGATCGTATACTGCGACGGTAGCATCCGTAACAACTTGGTGCCTATCGTCATCCAAAAGGTTGTCTATAGCATGTGTAAATGCCAGCAACCTACCGGAGTAGTTCTTTTTGAATACAGATAACAACGAGTGGCTGTTAATGTACGCCAATATCTCTCTGTCTAGTATTATACACGATTTGTACACTCCTGTTATCAACGCTTCTCTTTTTTTATCCATTAGCCCATCCTTTGTAGTTTTATTTAATTAGAATGTACATCATATTTTATTATAAGTCAAGTTGTTGTTTATAGCGAGGTTAAATTATGCGATAACAAGGACGTGCCCTTTTTGCGTGCAAATGTATATAAGATATACTTTATATACCTCGGCACGGTGTTTGGTGACGTCATATCAACTTTATATACAGTGATGTAACTCTTAGCTGTCCAAAACTCTAATAGTATACTCATAAGAGAATGGGACAGCTAGACATGCCTTTTTGAAGAGCCCTGGTATCTAATAGCCAGAAACGTTATTTTCCCTGTCTATTTCGTCTAGTCTTCTTTGTTCTTCTTCCCATTCCCTAAGCCTGGCAGAACTACTTATTTCTGCCTGTTTTCGGAAAGCTTCATCTCTTTTTCTGTATAAGCAGCTACCGTCGCTGTCTCTCATAGCTATCAACTTGAAGTTGTTACTGTCCTCTTCGTCGAAACCTTTTGGGAGGGAACCAGGCTCCTCAGGGTACATAGTACACGGTTTGGCAACACCCTTATCGGCATCATCCATAGTGTACTCTTCTCTGAAGATTTCAACAGGTGGCGTAGATTGGCTGGGCTTGCCAGGGCCTTCCACATATCCGTGATACCCGCTCCAATCTATAGCCACTTCCATAGGCCTATAGTCGCCCCAAGCTTCTGGAGCTGATGAACTAGGTTGTTGTGTGCTGTTGTCATAGAAGGTCGCTGGCTCAGTATATGAAGCGAACGCTATGTACGGGAATAACAACATCAAGCAAACGATGCTTAACCTTTTAATTGTCTTCTTAATTGTCTTCATTTGTACTATTCCTTTCTTTTGTGAGTTTATCTGGATATTCGTCTAAATCTTCGTCTAGATAAGAATCGTCGTCAATTGAATTAGCCACTTGGTCCATTTCTAATATCTCTTCGTTAGACTTGCCGAAAAAGTCTCTAAAAAAGAACTCAGGTGGGTAGATAGCCATGGCTGTTGGGTTAGACGTATAAGTATCTAAAACTCTAATATTAAGCTCAGCTATCTCAGCTCTCTCTTTGTCTGTAAGGACTAATAGCGGAGCCCATGTGAAATAAAACCCTCCGATAGGCTCTGGGAGCGTACCGTTAGCGATTAATTTTTCTACCAGCGCGGTTAGCATAGCTCCCTCAGCGACTTCAACCCTGCGCTGTTCGATATATTTTAACCAGCTCCTTTCGTCTTGTGATGAAGCCAACTCGCCTCTCTCAGAACCTGTTAATATTCTTACTGGAATATTAGTTTGGGCGCTGATTAATCTCAATTGGACATCTATCTGCTCTTTTGGAGAAATAACCTGTGGTTTTAATTCCTGAATGTCTAAACCATCTACTGTCAAAGTTCTTTTTTGCTGTTCAAAATATGAGTTTAATTCTTTAGTTATAGAATTCTTTTCTTCTTCAGTTAGGGACGCCGAATGTTCAGATGCTTTACATACAAACCCGCCTCTAGCTCCTAATAGATACCCCTCAGGAGCAGACCCAGCTATCTTGTCTAGGCCGATCAACCTATTGTAGATAGGTTCCATAGCAGGGATACCGTATAACTCTTCATCGAGTGTATCTATTGCTACATGTACTATTCTTGACCAATGGATCTGTATAGTTCTGCTTTCATCAGAGTCAGTAGCTACTTCTACCTGGTAAACCTCTGGCCATCCGTATCTTTCAGATGTTGGTTCATAGTCCCATGACAGCACCGTTACATGGTCCTCACCGATGGGCTTAACGTAAATTAATTTATCTGTTGATGACACCGGACCTAGGACAGATACTGAGTCTGAATTGTATCCTAGCAACAGAATAGCAAATCTACCTAAAGACGCTAAAATATCAAGTTTTTTAAGATGCGAGAATAGCTTGATATCGTTGGCTAGCATGTCAAAAGAAGATTCAAACAAAGATCTGTTCTTATCACCCTCAGGCCCATCTATTGGTGTGTTATCGTATACTTCAGGGGTATCAGACCAAGTGGCTACTACCGGGGCCTTTATGACCCTATGAGCAACCTCTTGCCTTTTGTACCGACGTAGGTAATCTCTGTAACTAATAGTTTCAGGAAAACCGAACGCATCGTAGAGCACCTTATCCTTCGAAATAGTTGTGTCCCAATATTTGTTGGACGAGAAAACGACTGGTTTTTTAGCTTCTGCCATTTCAATTGCCTACCTTTATAAATGGTGATTTTTTACCTATTAATGTATAATCTGCATACCAAATAGCCATACATAACGACATAGTGATATCATCATGGATACTATCTCGCAAGGCTCCGAAAGTAGTCGACGAATTCTTGTCTATTTTCATGTGAAAATTTTGTATTTCAGATTTAAGTTGTCCTAGCTCCTTTAGAGAAGATGGTATACTAAGGATGTGGTTCTGCAAGGCTATTTGTAAAGATGCTACCATATCTCTTTTAGGAACTGACATTTTATTGCGGTTTGTCACATTAGGTTTAGACCCACCAGTGATAGTGAAAGCCACTGGTTTTAAACCGTTTTTTACAAGCATATCGTATACAGGAGCGCCTACTCCTGTATAATCAACTATTAACACAGGATTGAAAACAATGGCTTTCGGAGTCATGACGAACTTAGTCACGTAGTTCGTCATGACAGAATAGCTCATTTTGACAGGAAACCTATAAACGTACTCTAATACATGTCGTATCCCCCGGTTGCTAGTCCTGTGTGAACTGATAGCAGTTATCACAGTGTAATCATACTGTTGGCCTAGATCCAATCCTATGAATAGTCTTTTGCTGCTCATTTTAAATATAAAGTCCTTCGTAAATAGTTTAGATAGTTCTTTCTATGGTAACAGTAATGTTATACCTAAAAAGGTAACGTCACCCCAAACAGTCCAAATAAGAAAACGTCTATGATGAGGATAGGCCAGTAACAACACACTAGAGTTTCTCCTTTAAAAATAATTAGTACCATCAAACCCATTTAATATACACTCGTACGCAAAGATCAGAGCATCAACAAAAAAACCACAGTAGCAACTAACCACGATTTCTAAAGTTTCAGATGACATTGTAAGCTCCTATTAATATGGCAATAGATATTATCACGGATACTAATTAGCTAACCTGCATACCCTACGGTAAAGTTTTTTTATCAATACGTATCTTTTCGACTGGTCGTTTATAGAAGCTAGCAGCTTACTATTCAGACTGTCTAACCTTATGTCACTAAATAAATATGAATCATTCTCTATCTCTAGAACGTTTTTAGCGATAGAATCTATAAATACGTTTTTACTTTCACGTAATTGCACAGCAGGGTCTTCTTCGACTCCAGCTGCTCCCCTGATTAATATCGATCTAAGATTTATATTAACTACTGTGCCCAAGCACTTCTTTAAAACGTCGTCTAATGATCTGCAGGTGCGTAACTCACTGATATAACTCATATTGTATCCTTTATAGTAAACGTTATAGTATATATACTATCATATTAACTACGATACACGTACGACCTATAACCCCATTTCTACTGCCAGATTAAATAATGTGCCTTCCTTAATACTCAAAAGATCGTTCATCAGGTGTACCTCTGAATATCCAACTGGATGGTTACCGCCAGTAAGCTGGCTTAATATTACATCAACGTATCCTGCTATTTCTACTTCAGGGACTGTCTTTAATTCTTCGTAAATTGAATTCATTTTAGCTCCTTTTTAGTAGTGTTTGAACATACGCTAACTTATTTTATGTTATAAGTCAACTTATTTTTTAAAATAAGTTACATGACATTAAAAGTATAGCATAGAAGACCTACAAATGGAGTCAGTAACACGGCAACCCCTGCTGCATCTGCACATTGGGAAGTTGCTTCTTTGAGATCAGTTTTGTGAAGGACAGTTGTTATGCAAAAACCAAACCATAAAACAGTTGTCCACCACATCGAAACACCTATAATTTCTAACATTGCGGCTCCTTACGTTATTTACAAAGTCAACCCTATCGTTTCAACTTCATCACTAATACATTCTATCAGATCATCATAATCAAATACCGACGACTCAGGATCTACAAATTCGCAAAGATATTCCTGTCTGAAAATATAATCAGGTAACCTCTTCTTTTCTTTTTTTATAAAAGCTGAACTTATACGCGGGCAGTCATGGTAGGTGAGCACTTGTTTGAAGCACCCTGTGCTCTTAGTCCATAGATCCCAGAACCACCCACGACGTCCATATGGCGTAGTCATAGCTATAAATTTTGGCCTAGAAACAGTTGATTGAGTAGGGGTAACGGCTTCAAAATATTCTTCAGGGACTCTAGAGGCTTCATCAATAACAACTAGGTTCACTGTGTACCCACGAGGTCCGCTCTCACTGCCAGAGACAGCCATGATACGTGACCCGTTAGACAACTCTAGACTACCAGCGTTATCTTTTTTGACTGTCGGGAAAAACCCGCCTGATAATAGCCTAGTCCCTTTTTTTGCTTTTCTGATCATCTCCTGAGCTACCTCTTTTCTTTGAGCTGCTACAAGAACTACACTATCAGGGTTGAAAATAGCCGTGTGTAAGCATAATGTGGCCACCGTAGCTGATTTCCCAAATTGTCTAGACCAAACTATCAATTGTTCAGAGTCAGGCCGCTTTAAAACTCCATCCTGATATTTGTCAGGGGTAAACCCGAAAGCTACTTCAGCAAACTTAGAAGGGTTAACTGCAAGACCAAGATAATGATGCCTATTTTTATTTGAAATCATCATAACCGATTGATACCTTTTCGATAAGTCTGCTACTTAGTAGTTAAAATGTTACTATAATAAGGATATAGAAGATTTATAACGCGCTTGTTGGCTCTATAGAACACTTTTTCAAGTGCTAGCACATTTGCTGTAGAAGATGATCCTTCTACGATGTAATCGTAGTCCCTACCCTTATTGGCACAATCATCCATTCTAGAATACAATTCATGAACGTGGTCATAACAAAAAGACCAATCTGCCTCAGTATCGTATTCTGGATCGTTCAACGTATCATCTGTGTTCCAAAGGAACAAATTGACAGTGCATATGATTTTCATGAAAAACTTATCAGGATGTTCCTTATCCGCCATTGCGTTGTAAATATGCATCAGTAATTTCCCAGTTTTAACCCTGTGATAATTCTTCATACAGGCCACTCCCAACGTTCTATTATTATTTTAGTACCATCAAAGTGAATACCGTTACTATACACTGTCCAGATCCAATAATGGTTAAACTCTGAACTCACTCTTTTCATTATAGATGGATGACGCGTCTAAATCCATTAGAGTCCCTTTGTTAACATTAATATTTACAGCATGCTACGGATGTTACCCTAACAATTTTGATGATATAGCTTCTCTAGCCTCTGGGAAGTCATGCACAGCATCTAAAATTTTAGCCACTAAAACTTCTAGCTCATCATCTTGAGCTTTGTGCAAAAGTAATTCAGCGGCATTCTTGATTAAAACAAGGCACTCACGTGCGTCTCTTAAAGCTTTTAACTTTAGTTCCTGGTTAAGCTGTGCCTTAGCGAATAACATCGTCTCAACAGCCTCCTCGTACAAAAACTTGATGTGAGAGCCTATATCTTCCAGAGGAGAAGACATTTCTCTGAAGCTTTTCATATTTAAGTATTCAGAACTATTGTTTCCATAAACTTCTAATACATTGTTATTAGCCATAACAGCGTCTTCTAATGATTTAGAGTCGTCTAACGTCTTAGCCATTACTTCCACTAGCTCCTCTGCTAGATGTTTTTTTCTGTGCCTTCTAACAGTTGGTTCAGACATGCCGTACATTTTAGCTACGCTATTGTTAGACTGACCTCTCAGCAATCTAGCGTTTATATCTTTTCTATCTCTGTGGTCGCACACTAAGCATTTAAATTTTTTCATATCTATCCTTACCTCGCCACTTGTTGTGTATATAGACGATGATTCGTCATATACAAATATTATTTTTAATTGTCAACACATTTCTTTTATAATATCATCCAAAATAACACTTGACATAAGACAACTTATCATCTATGAGTAGTCCAAACGATGGTTGGACGACACTACAAAGGAGATAACAATGTGTAAGAACGACTACAGAGAGTGGAGAAAGCTTGTAGACATAATATGGTGTAGACACGACAGAAGCAGCGTTAATATTGTTAAAGGAAATATTCAGTCTCTCATGAACCTGATACCTGTTAAGGCTACTGAAGCTTTACCAGTAGAGTCGCATATCAAAATTAGTATTTTGAAATCTAGACGTCTACCAGGATTTTCTAAACGAACCGGCCATATTATAAATAAAATACGGCATTACAAACATGGTAGCCGCTGGAGTTACAACGAGAGTATAGATTTTTTCTTAAAACCCATTGCCAACAACAATCCAGAAAGCGTTTCTGAAAGAATATCGTACCTTCTATCTAATAGATCCACCACGGTTAATACTGTCAAAAACAGACTTACAGTTACTATATCCATGGTTTCCGAAGCTGCCATTAAAAAAGCAAGGAATGTCAAGGCTGATAGACAGATCAGTGAGAGTGTCAAAGTTATCGACACTTCTGAAAATGAGGCTACCGTATGGCGTACGAGAGAAAAAACCCCCCTCGAGAGACTACTCGAGCTAGAAGACCAAATCATAACCCAAGAAAAAGTAATAGTCAGTTTGACTATAGAAAATGAATACCTAGGAAACATTCTTAAACAAATAGCTAATCTTTCCAACGAAGTATACAATAGCATCCGTAGTGAGAAAACATCTACTACACATCAGCTAGAACCTCTATGTGATGAACTAACCTAAGAAGAGTTATTAAAGAGAGGGTGCAAATGGTCAACTCAAACGAACAAAAAACAGCTATCAGACTATTATCTAATTTTGTAAACAATTACAAAGGTACCCCCACAAGCACAGAATATGAACATGAAAGTTATTCTTTAGAAGAATGGTCGGAAGAGAGAATGACTTCGTTAGCTATATGTAATGACACCCTAGAACTAGCAGTCAACGAATTTGTAAAAATACTAGGAATGAAAACAGCCGATAAATGTGGTTATTTCCTTGAATTTACATCTGATAAGTTTAAGGAAAGAATGTGCGTATGGTTAGGCTTTTATCTAATGTTAGTAAACGACCGTGGCTACACTTTGTCTAATACAAGAACAGGCGTTGCCATGGTAAAAGCCTACAACAAATCCATAAAAAAAGCTGATGCGTACTTGTCAGATCCAAGGTTAAATAACCCTATCGAAGAATATAAGTTTTAACACAAAGGACGTCTACAGAAGTAGACGTCCCGTACTACAAAGGAATAGTGCATCTACGACGCGTTCGGGCTTAAGGAATACACTAATAGAAAATGTTAAGTATATGTATAACACTTTGATATCTAAATCAACAATTAATCTATCAAGGAAAAGATAAAAATGACAAAATTATTAAAGATAAAAACATGGGATGGTACTGAACGTTACAAAAATACATCTCTAAATTGTAAAGATCCATTATACAGAAATTCCTGCAAAAGTGCAGGCAAGTCTGGAACTTGCGCATTGATAAGAAAGTTACCAAACGGAAGCACCACTGTGGTCCCGCCTGACAGTATAGACCCTAATAAAGACGTGTGTTTTATTAGCCCTCCATATGTGCCTGTTAAAGGCACCATAAATGTTACCAATAGCGGGTCGATGATTGGGCCTAAACCTAGTAGAGCTGTTAATCCGTTGAATAATATACAATTAACAAATAGTTTTTTTAAAAAACATAATATTACCAAATAGGAACTTAAATGGCTATTGAATATCGAAGTGTTACTACAATAATAGGATTCTTTTTAGACAAAAGATGGTTCAAACCTGAACATACTATAAGAGGCTCAAACGTACATTTGATGTGTGAACTTGACATAGAAGACCCTCTAGACTCAGGGTTGTACATACCAGAAGGTCTTTCAGGATACTACGACAGTTACCTAAAATGGAAAAAGAATATTCTGCAAGATAAAGTAGTTATCTCAAAAGAACCAGCTCTCAAATCAGAAGAACTTGGTTTGATAGGCCATCCTGACCTAATTCTGGCTGATAAAGACAATTTAAACAACCTGACTCTGATAGATTACAAAACATCTAAAGCAAAGCAAAAGTGGTGGAGACTACAACTAGCTGCCTACAAAATGATGGTGGACGCGTCAGACGAAGTGCCAGGGGATGTAATAGAATATGGGTCACTACGTATAAGAGATGGTAAAAAAACTTTATATAATTCTTATAACGGATCGTACAGAAAAGATTTAGAAACATTCATGGAGGCTTTGAGAATATCAGAGTTTTTTAAATTATGGAACTGGAAATAATACAAGGGCTAGATTGGATAGACCCTAAAATAAAATGGTTAGCTATAGAAGCTGAGCTTAGACACGAAACAGGACATGGCATCCCAACCCGAAACGTTAAGAGAGATGGAATCTGGAAAAAAGAAAAAGTATACGGCACACCAAAAGAACTTTTCACATTTTTTTTGGACGCCTACTACCGAGGCCTAACGCCAGATTTTGCTCTAAATTATCTTTTGAGAGTCGGTGAAAGTCTGACTATCTGGGGAGAAGGAGCTAACGCCAAAGTTTTAGCCACTAAACAACTAACATATCTTAATGAATATTACGAAGGAGAATTCCCTAATAATAATTTCACAGCTGTATGTGAAATGTCCAGGAAAGGTATAACAGGTGTAGTGAACAAAAGGTTCTCAATAGGAGAAGCTAAACGAGCAGGATTATGGGATGACAGAGTTTCTTCTGTACAAGACCCAGATTTCTACAAACATGCTAAACCTGTGAAGGGAAGCAGAAACTTCGCATCATTTTGGTACAAATATCCATATAGGATGCTAGAAGCCAGAGCATGGTCTTTTGCGGCTAGAAAGCTTTTCAGCGATGCCCTAGGAGGTCTTTACACTGTAGAAGAAATGGCAGGCTCCGAAGATTTTTCTGAAGATGTGGAAGACACAGCGGAAACAAAAGCTCATGTCATTCCAACAAAATCGTCGCAACACTCGACAACAATTCGTGAAGAAACTCCTAAACATGATAAAATATTTACCGAACCTATCTATAATAAGGAAGCCCAACTAAAAAAACAATTTTTAAAAGACATCCGACTTACTGATGCCTATACCAAAGCAAACGTTGATTGTTTAAATAAAAAGGGGTTCCCGCTAACCTCTGATAGAAAATTCCTAGGTTCTCTATATGAAAAATTTAACAAACAATTAGACGGAGATATAGAAGACTTTAATTTCATAGAATTCGCTGAAAAATATATCAAATTGGAGGATTAAAATATGGCTAGATCAGTAGCTCAAATAACTTTGATGGGATACGTAGGATACAAAAACGACCTTAAATATGTTGGCGAAAATAGCTTGGCAATATTAGAAGTAAGCGTAGCCCATTCTAGAAAAGAAAAATTAGTTCAAACTACAGACTGGTACAAAGTCACTATTTTTGGCAATGTAGCTACCAATGTTGATAAATTTATTAATAAAGGAGACCTAGTATTAGTAATAGGGCAACCTGTATTCAGTGAATACAACGGTAAAACAACTATTAATATCAGAGCTACAAGCGTAGAGGTCATATCTCTTAAAAAGAACAGCCAAGAAAATACAGAAGCTAACACCGAGGATGTGCCATTCTAGATTTTAAATACATAAATAAGGAGGATTAATAGATGTCAAGCAAAGGCATATATCTATTACTAAAAAATAAAGAACAAGTCCAAATTAAAACAACAATATTCCCTAAAGTAGGCTCGTCTTTCAAAACGTCTGATATTTTTTATTACGGCAAATATAATACTTTTCTTGAATCAATATCTTTTTCTAAAACGGCCAGGAACGTCATGAGCTATCTTTTCAAAAAGCTTAATAACGACATTAGAGTTCCTCTAAAACATTTTGATATTTCTTCTGACACCGGTCTGCCAGTAGAAACAGTAAGGTATCATCTTAGAAATCTAGCTTTAGATATGTTTATAGATTCTGAAAGATACCACAAAGAAAAAGGAATACGATCTAGCAAAGAGAATAAATATACCCTCTTATGGCATTGTTACTATAGTAATCTAGTTAAATTGTCTTCTATCAAAACCATCGATAACAAACTTAGTGATAAGGAAATAACGTATGCATTTAATAAAATAAAGGACCTATACCACGACGATAAAAAAGACCTACAACCAGTAGTAGCTAGAAAAGAATTCAACAAGATCATAGATGAAGCTACCGCCAATAGACCAGCTGGGGTATCTGTTAATGAAGCAGCACTATCTCAAGTACAATTAATAATAAATTATATCAACAAACTGAAAGATGACCCTGTTTGGAATAAAAATGGTGGTATATTTCTACTAGGATTTGGGAATATGATTAAGAAAAGACCTTGGGAAGTTTCATCATCAGCCAAAACACCACGTAGTCTTCAAATAGACGTGCTAGATTCTTTAATGGGAGGTTAACAATGGAAATCTGTTCCCACAAAAGCAGACATCTAGAGGAACTAAAATTCAAAGGCAGGACCATCAAAGTAATGGTATGTGACGAGTGTGCTATAGAAGCTGAGCTGAAAGATAACATAGAACGTGATAATAATAATATACATCGATCTATACTCTTTTCTGGAATACCTACTTATTTGATAAATAAACTGCCTCTAAGCACACTAGACCATCAAAAAAGGGCTAAGGAGATCATTGATAATTTAGATACACGCAGTCTAGAAAATGAAGAGTACCCTTATCTTTGGGGACCTAACGGAACTGGTAAAACAATGATGTCGATAGCTTTGTTGCATAGACTAATCAATAAACACAAAGGTAGAAAATCGGTTAGATATGTACGTATAGCAGAGCTTAGTAGAGTCAGCAAATTTAAGCTTACTGAGACCATATCAAGCTTAGCATCTAACCATTACGCAATATTGATAGACGACCTAGGTAACCATAACACATACGATTATACTCTAGAAGCTTTAATAGATATCATTGAAATAAGACTAGCATCCGGGAAAAGAACAATTATCACAAGCAATTATAAACCAACGCAACTGTCTGAGAAATTATCTCAAAACACTACTGCTATAGGAGGCATAAACAAAAATATGTGCAATGCTATAGTCGATAGAATATTAGAATTATGTAACCCAGTAGAACTGCCAGGCAGTAGTCTCCGTATAGATTCTGCTATTGAAAGAATAAAAGGTATGCAAAATGGAAACAAATAAAGCTATTATGGACAATATTGTAAAGAATATAAATATTCTTCTTAGAGGGAGAGGCATCTCAAAAAAAGAGTTCTGCAAACGAGCTGATCTTGCCAGAGCTACACTATCTAGACTTGAAAAAGATAATGATCCTATATTAACCGTAGGATCATTAGTAAAGATGGCCAATGCTCTCAATGTAAAACTTGAATTTTTGATGTTTAGATCTATGTATGTAGAGAAAAGTATCCTTATCCAATGTAAAACTTGATTTTTTGATGTTTAGATCTATGTATAAATATACAATGCAGACAGTATGCAAAATATACTGTCTGCATTGTATATTTACGGTCACCTTTAAGCCACTCTAGTTATAGCTAAAATTGCAGCTAAGGCTATAACCTCGACATAATCACCAGGTCCTGCTGCCGACGAAAACTTATGATAAACATCAAAAAATTCACCTGGAGTTAAAATTCCATTGTACAAGATCGTAGAAACTGTTGTTTTAGTAGTAGCTGCTTCTGACATGGGAAACGATTGTGTGTATCCTTCTCTAAGCTGACTTGTAGGATTGTTTCTGTTTAAATTAAGGAAAAGGACATGCGCACCAGCCATGTAGGTTCGTAACGTGAGTGATAATTCTACCTTGTAGATACCTTCGTTTTTGATAGTTATAACATCCCCGTTGATTAAACTCTGCGGATCATACATGGCAGTGCCTACTGGCATCCGTTCCCACGGGTTACCATCGTATAAGCTCCAATTTAACGGGTGTATCGTACACGCAACACTAGCCAAAGGAGTTGCAATGTCGCCTGTTGCATCAATAGAAAACGATTTACCTGCTCCAGACCATAGATCTATATTGTTGTTAGAAACTATAGATAGCTCGTTGGTATCCATCGTTATGTATTTATTAGAATGCGTGTATCCAGAGAAACTATCTCCGACTACAGAACCGCTTGTAGAAATAATATCTCCTGTTGAAGAAGTTATATTGCTTGTAGCTTCGATAGTGTTACTAACACCTATATTATCAGCCGATATATTACCACTAGCACCTATACTATCAATAGTTAAAGATCCTGAAGGAGCTGATATATTACCACTAACTACATTTAAATTACCAGCAGATATTATAATATCGCCTACTGTAGCTGATATGTTACCTAATGTAGCTGTTATATCACCTCCAGCAGCGGTTAAACCTAGTTGAGAGGTAATAGTACCACTAGCACCTATACTATCAATAGTTAAAGATCCTGAAGGAGCTGATATATTACCACTAACTACATTTAAATTACCAGCAGATATTATAACATCGCCTACTGTAGCTATAATATCGCCTACTGTAGCTATAATATCGCCTACTGTAGCTGATATGTTACCACCGGAAGAGTTAACACTACCAGTTGAAATAATGTACCCAGAAGACATAATATTATTATTTACTTTTAGAGGAATACCAGCGATAGTTGAGATACCATCTGACCCTACCTTGATTTCCGAAGCGGTAACACTTGTTGTCGCGTATAAACTATTCACTGTTAAATTGTTGTCAAATATAAGAGAACCATCTACTGTTAAATCGTTGTAGACATGCACATCATTGTGTACATCTAAATTATTAGTAATATCAGCATCTGTTGATATAGCTAACGTCGAAGAACTTACAGAGCCTATAGTAGCAATACCACCAGTACCAGCTGTAACACTCCTAGCCGTAACCGTTCCGGCAAGAGCATTGATATCACCTAAAGTTACGTTGATGTTACCTTGGTCAGCAACGATATTTCCTGTCTGAGAAGTGATATTCAAAACTGCGTTTAGGTTATCTACAGTCAGATCATCTATAGCAATTTGACCATCTACTGTTAAATTATTGTAGACATGCACATCATTGTGTACATCTAAATTATTAGTAATATCAGCATCTGTTGATATAGCTAACGTCGAAGAACTTACAGAGCCATTATCGGCTATGATATTACCGTTAACAGCAGTTACGTTACCATTAGTAGATATTATATCTCCATTGGTGGTGCTAACGTTGCCACTAGTAGTCGAAATATTTCCGTCAGACACTATAGTAGAACCGTGAATATTTCCAGAAGCTTCTACGCTGGCTATGGTTAATGAATCACCTGTTATTTGGTCAGCAGCAGTTATGTCAGTACACCCTATAGCCCCTATAGTAGCAGCAGGTGAAGTGATATTGGTGCTAAGGGTTATAGTAGCAGCGTCTATCCCATTGGAAACACTAATAGAACCTATGTTATCCATAGTGGCTACATTGTTAATACTACCTGCTGATAATTGGCCGGCTACATCCATGGTTAGATTGCCTTGAATGTGGCCTGACGCTGTAATCGAAGCTGCGTTAATAAATCCAGTAACTGTAATTTGGTTAGCATTTAGATCTGAGGTAACATTAACTTCTGGGAAACTCATACTTGACGTAGGAGTTAAGCCAGAGATATTGTTTGTAGCAATGTTAGTACATTCGATAGAATTGGACCCAATATCACCACCCCCAACATACCCGTTGGTTCTAATGTTTGCTGCGTTGAGGTTAGCACAAGTAACAGTGCCAGCAATGTTAGCATCTTGACCCTCTAATAATAGAGCATAAAAACTATTATTTATTGTTATATCGTTGACAGTAAGATCGTTAGCAAACGAAGACCCTGCTGCATCAAACCTATCAGTAGTCAAAGTATTATCGCAGGTTATATTCAGACCTCTGACAGCAGAAGTACCATGTATATCTCCACCTGTTATTACTGGGCTTTGGATTGATACGGAGGCCACCACACTATTTAGATTAGAGGTACCTATCGAACTTATGTTAGTAAATGTACCTGTATCAGCGCTCACACCAGTAGCTGATATATCAGCAGCAGACAAAGCCCCTGTGATAGTACATATGCCCAACACAGTTAACGAATCGGCTTGGGCCTGGCCATTTATATCAAGAGAAGACCCTGTGATGGTACCAGCGCTGATAGTGCCAGCACTCAAAGTATTGGTAGTAACAGGTCCAGCAAAGTGACCTGTTACAGCTATTAGAGCCCCATCATTCCCTAATGAAGCACCTGTAGTAGTCAAATTACCAGAGGTAGAGTTTATATCTCCACTAGACGTAATAGATGTTGTGGCCAATACAGTGCTGAAAATAGCACTTTTGTCAGAATTTAAAATAGTAGAACCTATAGATCCTATTGTAGTTTTATAACTCTCATCAGTAGTTACCTGACTTGTCATAACTATATCAGGATCTGACACAGCCTCTCTAGAAGCCAATTCTCTGAGAAATTTAGAAGGCACTGTGTTCTCAGCGTTCAAAAAAGACTTTCTTATAGCATTCTGAGTAGATGTGTTAGGATGTTTAACAAAATTGTTAATTTCTATATTGTTAGGAATCTTTGGTATAGGCGTTTTGTTAGCAATAATTCTTGGACTTTGTCGTTTGGAGATCTTGTTGTTACCATGAACTTTTATGTCAGGCACAACAGGGATTACCCTGTTAGATCTAGGAACTGCTGGTCTGTTTTTAGAGCTTCCTATATTAGCCGGAGTGCCTATTTTATTCTTATTGTTATCCACCATTTTTTACTCCAATTTTTTAAGAACACCCTTTAATAGTCCGCAACCTGATAGATCCAAAAAAGAGTCCATCTAAATGCAACCCATCATAAACTGATAAATTGGCATTCACTATTCCAGACCCAAAGTCAATATGCCCCAATTTGAGTTCAAGAACGCCTCTTGGAAGATCAGTCCATCTAAAAACATCTGGGTGGTCATAAGAATTAATTTTGCTACCAGTATCTGTACATAAAAGGACGGAAGATAACCCCCGTATATTAACGGGGTTACCCTTGTTTTTAAGTCTCAGATACGCAACATTATCACTATAACTGCGTACGATAATAGTAGGTATCATTTTTGTTAAACATTTCTAGCTTTAATTTTCAAAGCCTGAGGAGTGAAAACAACTACTGTTTCATTCTCGATTGTCTTAGGAGTTGTAACTGAAGCTCCCCAAATAAGCTGGCCAAGATTTTGATCGGCATTGTCGAAAACACCGAAATACCATATTTCTCCCCATGAAGCTGTCGAAACTGGAAATGTTATAGCACTTTGGTTTTCTATCTCTGTTATTTCTATCATAGCAGATACAGTCCAAACACCAGTATCTGCAGGATCACCACTTGGAGCAGCAGCTCTTGCATATCCGCCAGTGCCAGTAACAGGCTCACTAGTAGAAGTTCCAGGTGCATAATTAGTTTGGAATGGGTTTGTCTGCTGGCAAAGACCTACACAAATGTTCTGTGCCACAGGAGGTTGATATGTAGGATCTGTGACTGCCATACCGTGGTTCTGAAGACCTGCTGCTGTATAATTACTGTATCCGTTAATAGCTGCCATGTGTTTACCCCTTTAATAAGTTTATAAATAATACAATTCAATCGATGGGTCTGTAATAGGTTCAATAAATGTAGAAGTAGACAAAAACCCACCCGATTCACTAACCTGTAAGCCTTTTCCACCAGCTAACTTTTCGGCAAGAGCTATACCAGAACCGTCGGTCTCACTGATAGGGTCAGCTCCAGTTAAATGTTTTATCAGCGTCATTATAGCGGAATCAACTTGGTAGACCTGATCTGCTATACCTGACACATCTTTGTATGTTTCGCAATGTCCTTCTGAAGAAAATACTTGTTCTGTAACTCCATACAATGGGTTCGTTTCTTGTATGTGAGCAGATTCAGGTTCAAAGACTTGCTCTGTTGATGAAAATAAAGCTTTCCCAATAAGAAATTCACCATAACTAACATAATTATTTTCTCCTGAACCCTCTACATAGACTTGGGTAGAAAATAATATATTTATAGCTTCTTTATATTGTTCGACTGGTGAACCTTTAAGCCCTTGATATATGGTCCTTAAGGTAGCTGTATCACCACCAACGCCCAACACAGCCGATCCGTCCATTCTCGATTCCGTTTTGAAAAAAGAATTGATTCCTTCGGATATTGATGTAGCAATTCCGAACAAAGCTGTTTGCTCTTTAATATGAGATGGGATACCTTCATATGCTTGTGAAGACTCACCGTACATATACTGCTCTTCAGACAAGACTCCAGCTCCGTTAGAGTATTGAAAAGTCTCGCCTTCTAAATTTTTGATAGTTCTGAAAGAACCTTCAGCGTCATTGTATTGAGTGGCCTCACCGAAGAGATAGTCTTCTACTATCATAGTACCTTGGGCTTCTGTGTAGTGAGTTACCTCACCAAATAAGGCTACTTGTACTTCAATATCAGGATGGGAGGCGCTGCTTCCCCAGCTGATACCAGGTGTAACAGCCAGCTTAAACCCTGATCTGTTAACTAAAATATCGTAATCAATCCCTAGTTGTTTACTAGATATTGTTTTCTCACGTTCTTGGAACAACAAGACCTTTATCAGCGGAATACGGCCTATAGCTTCGCTAGTCCATTCTGTTTTAGACCCATGTAAGTGTTGGTTTAATAATATTTTATAACAATCAGCATCAGTATATTGAATAGACGTACCTGACAAATATGATATTATCTCGATATTACTATTTAAACCATCTCTTATGTTTTCTCCGAAAGATATCTGTTTAGAAACACCTTTCATAGACACCGTACTTTTTAGGCTAGCACCATGCAAATGTTCACATTCATCTGTATATATCCCGTAACTAACTTGAGTAACTTCTCCAGATAGGTGTTCATCCTTATAGAAAAATGATTCACCTCTGGTTATAACATCTCCACAACCTTTAGAAAGTTGTTCAGGCTTAGACCCATCTAAGAAATTTGTTTCTCTTAGGATAGGATGCTCTCCAAAAGATACTTGGAATGATTTACCATGTAAAAAATTAGCTTCAGCGACAACTCCGTCTCCATACATCAGCTGAACGGCTACCCCTGCCAGCGCACTCTGGACATCATAGTCTCCTTCAGCTTCGGTAACTTCTACGACATCGTTCCCCTGTAGAGTTACTAAAAATTTAAATTCACCTATTGCTTCATGTTCTTGTATAGCCTCTCCAAGAAAGTCTACAGAAAATGAAAGTATTCCTTCAGACCATCTCTCATGTAGTGCATCAATACCTTCCAAATACTCCGAATGCCCAGCTAACATGTCTCCAAAAGCGTCTACTTCAACATTAGCAAGCCCGTCTAGAGATATGTGACGGTATGTTCTGACAACAGATCCTATAATAAAGTTTCCAGAAGCTAAAGCATATTCAGCGGCGTTAGAAGCAGGAGGTCCAATTGTTCCAATTGAAAATATTTGAGCAGTGTCGTAGCTTCCTTCAGCTTCAGACACAGATTCAGACGTTCCGCCATTAAATATATATCCAAAAATGTAGCTTCCTTCAGCTTCAGTGAGTTGAGTCGCTTCTCCGTATATGTTTTCTGCTATAGTTATCTTGCCAAAAGGTTCTAATTCTTTTGTTGCTTCTCCATCTAAATAAGAATCTAATATGTAATTACCTTCAGACTCAAACCAATTGGTCGCTTCTCCATCTAAATAAACTATACCAGCCATGTAACCTCCAATTGACATATTGAATATCTCAATATATCTTTATTTTTCTGTTATTTCAACTAAATAACCTGCTAAAACATGAAAAACACTAACCTCTTTAGTTTTAGATGCTTTCGCTTCTATCAGAAGATAAGAGGCTTCTCCAACACTAAAATCTATTGTAGCGACAGAAGCCCCGCAGATAAAGGCTTTATCAAGGCCATGCTCGTCGAAACATATCGGGTACTGGCTATAACTGTATTTAGATACATTACTTTCGTATGTGTTATTTTTGTTAGGGCTCGCTGGGTTGACAGTAATGCTAAACGAACAATCCCCTTCTGAAGACAGGGAAGCTGATGCGTACGTGGAAGTTATTTTTGCTTTATATTCACCTTTACCTACAAAAACAGAACTGTAAGCTCTTGTTATAAAAGACTTAGGGCTAGATATTCCGTATGAACCTATTTTTGTAATATTATCTTTCCATGTCCGTTCAGATGTAAAAGGAGTGTAATCTTTCACTACCGTTTTTGTTCTTTTAGATGATGATATTTTCTCTAAAGAGTTATTTTTAGGAGGGTTTATCGGGGTTATTACATTATTGTCACAGAAAATTGTTCCTCCTATGTATATATCTCTCTCGACTGTTATACTTTGCCTAGGAGGGAATGGAGCACTCCCCAGAACTCCAACTCTTAAAATTCCGTTAAAATCTTGATCTCCAGTTACTGTGATTCCCTGGTTGAATGTTGCAGTGCTTGTAACATCAAGGAATCTAGTAGTTATGCTGAAAGTACAATGCAAATTATAGGTATTAATATTGTTCATTACGTCTAATCCATTGCATCCTACTGAATACGCATCCAGCACAGAAACCCATGCTTTGGTAACCCTATCGTCAGCGTCGCCAATGTCGACTACATACAACAGTGGCACTTTTTGGGAGTCAGTTCCTATTTGTTGTTCACAATATATAACTTTTTTAGCTCTTAAATTTTCTGTAAAAGTAGCATATGTACCTGTTACAGAACCACCAATAATACTGCTAGAAGCAGTTAAATTTGTACAAGTGATATTTGTAGCGTTAAAATTATGCATCCACAACTCGCTCACTCTATGAGTAGAGCTACCTATGATATTAACATACAACAGTGGCACTTTTTGAATGTCAGTTCCTATTTGTTGTTCACAATATATAACTTTTTTAACTCTTAAATTTTCTGTAAAAGTAGCATATGTACCTGTTACAGAACCACCAATAATACTGCTAGA
>VAPK010281838.1_pt1 | contig 37879 bp, 36 predicted proteins | sample 3395031 | NCBI WGS metagenome assembly VAPK01 (sample SAMN08290443, study PRJNA428436) | hydrothermal vent metagenome | isolation source: Deep-sea hydrothermal vent chimney 1 | place: Pacific Ocean: Juan De Fuca Ridge
CCGAGTCTTATTGTATACATTCTAACACAGGTTCTGACTCTCGCTATATTTAGTGTTAGATATAGAGGAATATCATTATGTCACGCATGGTTTTTTGTAAAATTTTAAAAAAAGAAGCACCTGGTTTAGAAGCTCATACCTACCCGGGAGAACTGGGAGATCGTATTTTTAACGAAATTTCTGACGAAGGCTGGAAACAATGGTTAGAACGTTTAACCTCAATTATTAATGAAAATGCTTTAAATACTGCCGATCCAGCCAGTATAGAAATTATTGAACAGCATATGCTGGGGTTCCTTTTTGATGAAGGTGATCAAGGTAAATTGCCTGATGGTTTCACTCCACAAGGTGGCAAAAAGTAAGCTCTTGCTCTCATGAAAAACCTTGATAGCTACCCAATTTCTGAGTTAAAACTCATTTATTCGATATTACATTCTCAGGTTCTTGAACAGCCTGACCTGATGGACAGTGACTTATTACAGGATTTGCAGAGCTTTCTACAATCTCAGGCTTCGAAAGACAGCGTGGACGTTTCAGATCATGGTCAGTGGGATATTTGGTTAAAAGGTGCAAACTAAATGAAGTTCTGTAGTGAATGTGGAAAGTCTGTCGTTCACCGCGTTCCTGAAGGGGACAATCTGCCCCGCTTCATATGCGAACACTGCGATATCATCCATTACCAAAATCCAAAACTTGTCGTAGGCTGTCTTCCCGTTTGGAATGAGCAGGTTCTCTTATGCAAACGCGCTATTGAGCCTTGTTCCGGTCTTTGGACCTTGCCTGCCGGGTTTATGGAAAATCAGGAATCACTTGAAGAAGCGGCATTGCGGGAATCGGATGAAGAAGCCAATGCAAATCTTGAAATTGAAGGCATCTACTCAATTATAAGCTTGCCGCATATTAATCAAATCTATGTTTTGTACCGCGCTAAACTGCTTGATTTGAATTTTTATGCCGGCCCGGAAAGCCAGGATGTTCAACTCTTTAATGAAGATGAAATCCCCTGGGAACAACTGGCATTCAAGACCATAGAAAATACTTTAAAACACTTCTTTGAAGACAGGAAACAGGGCCATTTCCCTGTACATAATAATGTTGTTTCAAAACGTAACCGTTTGGGAGAACCATCTGATAAAATGCGCTAGTTACTTCACTTAACACTCCAGCGAAGACGACTCATCACCCACTCATCGCTCTCCTTTTTCCAACGCGATGCTATATTGTACATTTGTCCACGTTCAGGTATCCAGTCATTTGAACCGAGTAACAACACATTGGCGGTTACATCTGCATAATTTTCATTCAGTGTAATTTCTTTATCTATCACACTAATAGAAATATTTTTATTTTTCTTTATCTGATATCGACTAAACAATATAAATTGTGTTTTATTAAATCTTTTCACAACTAAAAAATCATCTGCAAGATAATTTGTTAACTCTTGCTCTTTTCGTTCTTCAACAAGAGTCACAAACTCATCAATCCGATGACTTAACGCATCAACATCACTGCTTTTATTACAAGAAATCAGCGGCAATAAACTTAATATAATTACAATAGATAATAGTATTTTGTTAACTTTCATCATAATATAATAGTATATTTTATATCTAAATAATTATTTTATTGAAAACAACATGCATATAATTAAACTTAAAAAAACAATATTATCACTCACTGTTTTTCTGCTTTTATCTGTGATACAAAAAACTTCTTATGCTGAATGGTTTAAAGCAAATAGTGCAATTATGGGCACAGCTATTCATGTTGAGTTGTGGCATACAGATAAAGCAACTGCAAAAAAAAATATACAACGCGTCTTTACAGAAATGAAAAGAATTGACTCACTCATGAGCCCTTTCAAAAAAGAAAGTGAATTAAGCTTAATTAACAATCAAGCAGCATCACATCCCGTAAAAATCAGTTCTGAACTTTTTAATTTAATTCAACAATCAATAAAATTTTCAGAATTATCAAATGGAGCTTTTGATATTACTTTTGCCAGTGTCGGCAAGTTATATGATTATCGAAAAAAAATAAAACCAACAAAAAAAGAAATTATCAAAAACCTGAAATCAATTAATTTTAAAAACATTAAGCTTAACCTGAAAAATAAATCTATTTTCTTTAGCCAAACAGGAATTCAAATTGATCTGGGTGGTATAGCAAAAGGTCATGCTGTAGACAATGCGATTAATATATTACAGCAACATGGAATTACTCAGGCCATGGTCTCTGCTGGTGGTGATACCCGTATTATAGGTGATAAAGGAGGACGTCCATGGCTGGTTGGAATACGCGATCCCCGTAATAATAATAAATCAGCCGTTATTTTACCCTTAAGTCAAAGTGCAATTTCTACATCGGGTGATTATGAACGTTATTTTATAAAAGATAATATTCGCCACCATCACATCATAAAACCGAGTACCGGAGACTCTGCACGAGAATTAAGAAGCGTAAGTATTATAGGGACAGATAGCACAACAACTGATGCGTTATCCACCACTGTGTTTATCTTAGGCCTGAAAACAGGAATGAAACTGGTTGCTTCATTACCGGATATAGAGGCCATTATTATCGACAATAATGGCCAAATGCATTACAGCACGGGCTTAATGCCCGCTAAATAAGCGATATAAAGGGATCACACAGGGTTTGATGCTGTCCCGGCGACAATAGGCTCAAATGCTGTCATACGATCTAACATCGTATTATCACCTATACCCTGATTAGGGAATTTTGTAGTAAATTGCCCTATTTCACCATGCAATGCCATGTAATTTAAAATGACCGTTTCCACTAATAAATTCACATTATTTGCTGCAGGTGTAGCATTTGTTTCAACAGAAGCACCTGAACGGAACCAACCTAATTGCTGGTGTTGCGCAGCCGTCATCGTATCTGAACCCGAGGTGAAAAGAACTGGTCGCCCACCTGGTTTAAAGACAAGAATGAATGAACACGCGGTAGATGAGTTATCACCTGTCCATACTAACTTGCCATTTGCAGCATTATCAGGCGTACCATTACTTGCAAGTGAACCATCACTGCATACATAAATCATAAGTGGTTTACCAAGTATCTCGGCATAACGTAAACATGCACCGATACATTGTCCTGCACGTACGTCACGTGCATCACCTGTCGTCCGATTACCGGTATGGTAGTCATAACCACCCATGGTGATAGTTCCTGCACCTGCATAACCATTCATAACCATTTTCATAACAGCAGCTGTCTTACGAAATTCTCTATCTCCCGCTAAATCACCGGCAGAAAATATTTGTGCAATATCCGGATCATTCGCACTTGAATCAAGCGCAGTAGGATCACCAAATGATTCCACCATATCCGCACTTTTTACGTATGCACAATTTACCTGTTTTTTAATCGCTGCATCATTCGTCAAACCCGTTTGCACATTTGTATTATTCAATTTATCTGAACTAACACGTTGAATCGATTCCATAACTCGCGTTGCATTATTTAAACCCATTTTAGCAGCGAGTTCTCCGGTATCGACGAGTCCCTGGGTATCACCTGGCCGGTCAATTTTAGTCGGGCGCACAGACAGATCAATCATTGATGCAGGTGCCACAGAGTTACCACCGGAAACAGAGTTTCTGGAACCGATAAGCGTTAATAACTCACCACGAGCTCCGGCTATATTAATTCCGTACATCGGGTTATGTGGATTATTAGCTGTATCATTATCCGAACGAGCAGGAATCACAGCACCATTAACATTAGTGGCGTTAGTAAAACGCATTTTGATTCCGGCTAACATCGAACTTTCCGAGTGAAAAGGAATGCCTAAATCACGATTAACAAAGGTATCCGTTGCAAAATCGGGCAATCGATCACCAGGGATACCTAACTTGCTGTAACCAGCAGAGGTTAATGGATCATCGATACCCGCTTGTCCACCAACCAGAACATTTGAACCAGCGAAGTTAGCCCCACCTGCAAGGTCAAAACAAATAAAAGGAATCTTGTCTGCACCGGGAACAATATTACATTCAGTAATTGCCTTAAGAGCCTCTAAGTCACTGGATAATGCATGTGCTTGTCGAGTACCCGCAAGCATACCTAACATTGAAGGAGCAAGTACTGCACCTGTTCCAGCAACAAAACCCTGACTGATAAATTCACGTCGTGTTACAGGCCGAGGATGATCAGCATGTAGCAATGGTTCATCCGGATGAAGGGGTCGATTTTTCTTCTTTGCCATGATAAAACTTCCTTACACTCTATTCATCGTTAACATTACTGTACCAACATGGCAGCACTGCCCAAAACTGATGTACACATCGCTTTTACTATTTCTCTGGTTCCCGAACCTGAAGCAGTGCAATCAAGTTCAGCAGTCGGACAACTATCCGTAATCAGACGGCCTACCAGATTTCCTGGATATGTGCCCCCCGCTGCCGTATTAATCAGCTCACCGGTAATTTCAGTTCGAGTTGGCGCATTGGTAAGGCCAGTACCTAAAGCCACTGCTGGGATACCAATCATTCTGTCATACAGCGCATCAGCAAGTGCTGTTTTATTACTAACAGTGAATGCAGCTGCGGTTGTTGCAGATTGAGAAAAATTAAAACCATCAAACATGCATTGTCTTGCAGAAAGTGTCGTTCCCGTTCTTTCACAAAGCCCTGTAATGCTCGTATCTTCAATCATTCGATCACAATATTCAAAAGCTAATTGAGCGATAGCAATTATATTTGCAGGTCCAAAAGCATCAAGACCTTCATTTGATGGTAACTGTTGTTTTAATAATACATATTTTGTCAACACAGAATTATTACTTGTTGGTACACCGGTTAAATCAGACATCGTTGCATTAATTTCAGAAAAAGTTCGTATACCAATATCAGACTTATCCGGTAAATCTGCAGCTGCTGGCGGAGGAGAGGGTTGAGCAACAATAAACGGATTATTTTGCGTTCCCAGAGTTTCAAAACTTAAAAAGAAATCATCCGTTTGTGTACCTTGCTGTAATTGAATAACAGAACCTAACCTTGAAATTTCCTGATTGTTAGTAGTAATTTGCAAAGTACTTCCATCAGCTGTCAGGTTAATAAACGACTGACCTACAATCGCTTCTTTACCATTAATACCAATCCGCATACCCTTAATTGAGAAGTTTATTGCAGGTACAGGGTTACCCAGATTGACATAGACAGGGTTATTAAAGAGGTAACTATAAGTATCAAACTGTTCAACCTGAAGCTTTATGTAACTGTCAGCAGGTACACCAGCAATATGACTAATACTAAACAAAAGGAAAAATTTCTCACCCACTCCAGCTTTAAAGTTTTGCTGAATTTGTTCATCCGTTAAGATGCGATTGTGAATCGCAACCATGCGGAATGTACCTTGCCAGCCATTTGACTGACCTAATTCATTAGCAAGAATAAATGCATGCGTATTATTCCAGTCTGTCAACAAACCATCGACATCATTTGCATCTGAATCACCCGTCGCCACACCATTTACATATATACGTCGACCATTAACCGGATCATAGTTCATAACAATATGTTGTTGTGAAGACTGAAGATCTTCATCGGCAGCATCCGTTTCCAGTACCGGATCGCCATTACTATTTCCCGTTGTCGCCCTGTTATAAAATTGATAGTTGTATTCGTTCTGCGCAATTGTAAAGTTACGTTCAGTTGCACTTCCTGAATATGAAATAATATTTTTGTTTTGCTGGACGACATTAGCGGGAATAATCCAGGCTTCAATCGAATACTCGCCTCGTGTCCGAATATTGTTAAGTAATTTTTGACTTGACTGGTATGACGCTTGTGCACGACCGTCGGTGAACGCAACACCATAACCACCAACCCAGTTATAACTACCCGACAAGGATAAATTTATTAATGGTTCAACGCCACTGGTATCATATGCCTGATTACCGCTGCCCGATTTAAATTCCCATAAAGCAATTTGACTCGTGACATGACGTTCTCCACCCGTGGCAATAATGGCTTCAGGTAGTAACAATTTCATTGCTTTACTGACGATTAAGTTAGGGTCAACTTGTGTTGGAGTAATCGTATTCGAAAATGCAATAATTGCATCTTCCATAACCTGTGCATCAGCAGCACAGTCATTCGTCCAGCAATTATGAAACTGATCTCGTAACCTTAAAACAAGACGTGAATTAGCCGGATTTAATAAGTCCATTTTTTGCTGCGCAGCCAGGTAAGATGCACTAACATCATTTGATGCAAAATAGGGAGACTGAGGATTAGCTGCAGTCGAAGTATGGCAACCTGCACAGTATTGAGTTAAAACCGGTGCATGAACCAGGGTTCCAAAAGCAGTTGAATCCGCAGGAAAACTTTTACTACTTGATATGTCTCTAAGTGGACTTGGTGCAACCAATTGCACACCTTGTGGCACAGCTGCCGAACCATTAGTTTCATTATTCCAGTCAGTTATAAAACCTTCAATAGCATTAGCACAATCAGCATCTGATGCTAACCAGCAAGCCTGTGACTTGCCATTAACCTGTTTATGTCCATTTTCAATTATGGTAACCATTCGAGATTCAGCAGGTGATGCTAGATTTGCAACTTGTACACCATTCACAAAACTTAAAGCAGCTGCATGTGCTGTTTCTATATTACTGGTATGTACAAACTGTGGATCCTGTCCACCAGCCGCATGGCAACGACCACAACGACTTTGACTGAATAAATTCTGCCAAACGTGTTTTTCAAAAGCGATAACATCGGCTGAAGAGGAATTTGTAATCAACGACGTCGTCGCAGCAGAACCACTTCCACCATTTTGATTACTTTCTGTTTCAGCACCACCACCACATGCGCTCAGTGCGACAGCAGTAAACCATGCAAGAGAAACTAATTTAATTATATCCGATGTCTTTCTCATCGTTTATTACTCCATCGATAAAACGATATTCAATATTAGTTCTGTAAAAGTTACGGACCTTTACAATAAACGGCTGTTTCAGCAAAAACCCGTTTAAGCTCATAACCAGGACCACCATTTACTTTAAATGGCAATTTAAAATTTGAAATAATGCTATTCACTGCTGCACGATCAGCTGTATTACCAGCAGGACGTAAACAAACAGCCTGAAAAACTTTTTCAACCTGGCAACGAGCAAATGCATCACTATAAGCAAGCTCTTGTGCCATTGATTTAGCGCCCGTACCTTCACCTGTACTTCCTGTTAGTGGAGTGCTGTTCCAACCTAACAAAGTATTTTTCCCCTGGCGCCAGAAATTAGTCCAGCTATCATCCTTTACGATATAACCGGGTTTAAAGTTATCTGCATTAATAAGGTTTTTTGGCTGAACCGTCCCATCCGTAAATACCAGGGTATTCGCACTATCATCATAATTATAATAAGCAAATGACTGGGTTAACGGATCCATTCCAGTATGACAACCAATGCATGCATTCATATAAATACGGCTGTCTCCACCCGGGCTACGAGAAACATCCTGACGAATACGATCTGACGGCAAGGTAACATCCTTCAGTTGATCCATATCCTGACAAAGGTGATTTAATATGGTAAAACGAAACATTGCGCGATTTGTGCCATCAACAAAAAATGCTTTTGCCGCTGCCCGTGACGTGATAACACCTGCTGTATCTGCTGTTGTTAATACACCACCAGTATTCGCTGCCTGTGAAACCTGAACAAGAACATTACTGTCACCCATGTCAACGCCGAGTGCTTCAAATTCTTTGTAGTGATCATTATTTGAATAACTATAACCTGTAATACCAAGGTTACTCGCACCGACATAAAGGATGTCATCATAAAGAATACGACGAAAATCAATTTGATCGCGGACAACTCCAATTACAGTAGCGGTGTAATCGTTTAAGATGCCGTTTGTATCCATATCTTCCGGAAAAATCGCTCGCGCTTCATTTGTCCATGGAGTAATGAAGTTAACCAGTGTTGCGTTATAAAAATGCTTGTTATCCATTGCAATATAAGCTGCTTCAACATCATTACCCGCAGCAATTAACGTTTCCATACTATTTAATACGTCAATACTCGGCGCAACCCCTGCCAAACGATCATGAATACGTTTTGCCTGGGTACGCGAATCCGCAAATGATGAGCCCATAACAATTAACAATGTTACGAACAAAACAAGACTCAATATGTTTGGATGACTATTAATAATCATACTCAGCCTGCTTGTCCTATCAGTAATTAATTTCTGCATTTTTATTGCCTTTGCTAGCTATTTCACTATTTTATTGCTTTTTGTGTTTAATATTGCTTATCCATTGATAATGATAAAAAAAGCAAAATCTTACTGTTCCTTGACCTGCATCAATACTAGGTGTTTTAAAGATTTTTTATTTTGAACCGGTTCACAGAATAGACTTAGTTTAATTTCAGAGTGTGAAACTGGTCTCGGATTGTTTGCCTCATCAGCACCATAATATAATCAGTACTTTTTTAGTGTATTTTAAACATATACCGTATTACGGGGATTTTCCGATGTTACCGAATAAAGACAGATTAATGAGCGTTCCTGTCATTAAATTATTCAGTTTAAGTGCCATGTTATTACTGCAAACCGCCTGTGGTGGTGGCGAAAGTGACTCTGAAGCGAGTGCATTAGGCATACAGGATGTTTCAATTGCTTACATCAAACGCCCCACCCCTCGTGATCAAAACGGCGACATTATTACAAATGACTTGCGTCAACCTGCTGAATTTACTGAAGGTGGCGACCTTTATTTACAGGCACGTGCAAGCTCAACGGCAAATATTAAAAATATAACCCGCCGACTTACCAATGGTTTAGGTGATGTTAAAGATGTGAGTGTTTCTTATGATGGCAGTAAGTTACTGTTTTCATTAAGACTTGAAGATCCCGATCCAAACGATCAGATAACCCCTCACTGGTACTTATACGAATATGATATTCCAACTGATACGATAACTCAGCTTACTTCGAATGGGGCCGATGATGGTGATGATATTTCACCACAATATCTCCCTGAAGACGGACGCATCATTTTTGCCTCAACCCGCCAACCCGAGAGTAAAGGTATTCGCAGTAATGAGAATCGGGGAACATTCACCTCCGTTGATGAAAACCGTCGTAACTCGGCTTTTACACTGCACGTGCGAGACACTAACGGTGATATTAAACAAGTGTCCTTTAACCAAAGTAACGATCTTGATCCAATAGTTCTAAAAGACAGTGGCCGCATCCTTTTTAGCCGCTGGAACAATATGGGCAGGCGAAATGATATTAGCTTGTACACAATGAACCCTGATGGTACCGATGTTCAACTTTATTATGGCGCCCATAGCCACCGCACAGGTCAGGATTCGGACACTGATGTTCACTTTTCAAAACCACGAGAAATGCAAGATGGCAGAATAATGACCATTCTTCGCGAACAAGTTACCAATTTTGGCGGTGGTGATATCATTTTTATCGATGGCAAAAATTTTGCAGACAATACCCAGCCCATTTGGTCTCAACAGGGCTTTATCTCGGGTACTGCTCAAACAATATTTAAACAAAACATCGCAACAACGGCTACCAGTATATCTCTTAAAGGCCGTTACAACGCCACATTCCCACTGCTGGATGGTTCAAATCGATATTTAATGAGCTGGAGCCAATGTCAAATTCTAGAAGATCCTTCAATCCCTTTTGATTCTACAAACCCTACTGCAAACATACTTTCATGTTATTCAGCCTCACTAGCACAGCGCACCGATCCTAACCTGGTAGAGGCACCTCCCAGTTATGGTATTTTCCTGGTTGATGCCAACAATAATACTCAAGTCCCTCTCATTAAACCTGAAATTAACACATTATTCAGTGAAATTGTCATGGCGTACTCTGTAAATACACCCCCCATTATTTTTGATAAGCTACCGGGCGTTTCTGCAGAAATTAATCAGGCCTTTGCTGCAGATGAGGTAGGAGTGCTCCACATCCGCAGTGTTTATGATTTTGATACTTCTTTTTCTGCCTATGGTGCGGCATTACCGACTACCGATAATGATGCTATGCCGATCACTATTAATACAGCGGCAGAAATGGCTAACCCCAAAAACACAATTGCAGATCAGCGCCCCGCCCGTTTTATTCGTATAACAAAAAGTGTCAGTGTGCCAGACCGGACAGTAAAACGTATCGACAACACGGCTTATGGTGTTAGTACCCGACAAGGAATGCGTGAAATTGTAGGTTATGCACCTATTGAACCTGATGGCTCAGTTAAAATTAAAGTCCCTGCTAATGTTCCTTTAACAATCGGTGTGCTTGATAAAGAAGGTCGCCGTATTAGCAATCGTCACCAGTATTGGTTCCAGGTAAAACCCGGCGAAACACTCGAATGTATTGGTTGTCATGTTCATAATACAAATGATCAACCGGGTAATAAACCTCATGGACGCAACTACACATCAACCTTTAACACGGGCTCAACAACGACGGGCATTGGATTCCCTTATTCACTTGATACTTTATGGGCAGAAATAGGAGAAACAATGGCCGAAACCCGTGCTCGCCAAAGCTGTTTACCCTCAAATCCAACACCTTGCGCAGATATGAAGCCCAGTACAGATTTAGTTTATTCTGATGTCTGGACTGATGATGTCGCTGCAAACCGCTCAGCAGATAGCAGCTTTTCTATTGATTATGCTGATACCCCTGTCTCACCAATATCATTAATTTCACCCACTCCGGCAGCCACCGCCTGTGCGAATACGGGCTACGACAACACCATATCAAGTTTTACTTATTGCCGAATCGTGATTAATTATCAACAACATATTCAGCCTATATGGGAAAAAGCACGCGGTATAGCCGATGCAGATACGTGTACAAACTGCCACACAGCAACAGGCCTGGCACATATAAATGCGGGTCAGCTCGAATTAACAAGTGGACCATCTGATCTGGAACCGGATCACCTTACCTCATATCAAGAATTACTTAATGATGATAATGGTCAGGATGCCACTGGCGCCGATATTATGATTTTACAAGATATTGATCCTCCAATTGATATCGTCGCGCCGTTTGGTGTTAATGATCAGGAGCTTGTCCCTGACCCGGCATTTGAAAGAAGCCCCAGCATGTCAACTGGCGGTGCTCGAAATAGTTACTTTATGGAAAAACTGACAAATACAGAACTTAATGCGGCTCGAACACTAAGTGGAACAACCGACCATTCAAGTATGTTAACGGCTTCGGAACTAAAACTTATAGCAGAATGGTTGGATGGAGGCGCACAATACTTCAATAATCCTTTTGATAATGCTGTGCCAACTAACTAAAAGTAATACAATAACCCTTCGTATTACGCTGTAATTAACAGTGCGGACTTAATAATAAAATTTAAGGAAAGATGTATCGGCTTTTCCTCAAGCAGAAACCGATGGTACTAGCTATGCGACTTTTTACTCTGCTATTCATTTTATTACAAAATGTATTTTTGACTGTAGCCTGTGCAGATGATTCTGCTCAAGTCGTAAAAGTGGCGGATCCTTATCTTGAAATGCATACCGGCCCCAGTGTTGGCTACCCTATATTTCACGTTATTGAACGCGATGAAACCATAACTGTTATTAAACGCCGTACCAGCTGGTACCTCATTCAGAATAATCGGGAAAAAGAAGGTTGGGTACATCGTTCACAATTAGCAAAAACATTAACGCTTGATAACGAGAAAGTTGAAATAAAAGATATTACCCGGGAAAACTATTTAGATCATAACTGGGAAATAAGTATGATCGGAGGTAATTTTAGTGGCTTACCTGTGATGACCTTCTCTTCAGGTTATTATTTTACAAAAAATCTTTCAACAGAATTATCCTTATCACAGATAGTCGGTAATTTTTCCAGCCAGAGATTAATTGGGCTGAACTTACTGCAACAACCTTTCCCGGACTGGAAAATATCTCCTTATTTTTCATTAGGCACAGGCGTCATTAGCAGAACAGTTAAGTCAACTTTATCTCAAATTAAAGACAGAACTGACTATTTAGCAAATGTCAGCGTGGGTATAAAAATGTACTTAACACGTCGCTTTATTTTGCGCACAGATTTAAAAAAACATATTATTTTTCAAAGTAGAAACAAAAATGAGGAAGTAACATCATGGCAAGTTGGCTTCGCCTTTTTCTTCTAAATATAATTCGCGGCAGTGTTTTTTTATTGGTGTTTTTTTCTGCAAATAGTTATGCAGAAGAAAAAACAGCCCCAATGCAGATTCAATCAGAGCAGTTGATTCAACCTGAAATAACACGGCGTGATGTTAAATTAGACAAAATTGACACGGAAGATTTTGAGGCTACCGTATTTTTTGGGTTATTAAGTATCGAAGATTTTGGCGCGAATCCCGTGCTTGGTGCTCGATTCGCTTATCATTTAAATGAAGATATCTTTTTCGAAGGAGCGCTTGGCCGTTCTACAGCAGGAGAAACAAGTTATGAACGCGTAAGTGGCATCCCCTTATTAACATCTGCACAACGAGAATTAACGTATATAAATGTTTCTCTTGGATATAATTTATTACCCGGTGAATCATTTTTAACCCGTAACACTTCATTTAATAGTGCGCTGTATATTATTGCAGGTATGGGTAGTACAACATTTGCAGGCAGCGATAAATTAACAATTAATATCGGAGGAGGCTTCAGGCTTCTCGCAACAGATTGGTTAGCCATACATATTGATGTGCGAAATCATATATTCAATATTGATATTTTAGCTGAAGACAAAACGGCAAATAACCTGGAAGTCACTTTTGGTCTTTCTGCATTTTTCTAAACAATAGCAGTACGGGGTATAAGATGAAAAATAATATTTTTAAAACATTAGTCCTGGTTGGATTCACTCTAATCTTTTCAACGACGGCTATCTACGCAGCATCTGAAAAATTATCGGGTAAAGCACCTAACTTTACTCTAAAAAGTCGCTCAGGAAAAAATATTAAGTTATCAGAACTTCGTGGCCAGATTGTGATGTTAAATTTTTGGGCATCATGGTGTGGCCCTTGTCGTAAAGAAATGCCTCTTCTTGAAAAAATATATAAAAAATATAAACGTTTAGGTTTTACATTACTCGGTGTAAACGTTGAGGAAAATTCAACGCCTGCAAAAAATTATTTAAAAGATGTGAAAGTAAGTTTTCCTGTTTTATTTGATACCACCAATAAAACCAGCAAACTCTATGACGTAAGTGCAATGCCGACAACGATCCTTATAGATAGAAATGGTAACAAACGATTCCTTCATAAAGGTTATAAAGCCGGTTATGAAAATGACTACAGAAAACAAATTAAAAAGCTTCTTCGAGAATAATCAGGAATAACAATGTTATACAAGTTCACTTTAAGTCTGTTATTACTTATCACATTAACTGCGTGTAGTTTGCAACCCTGGGTAAAACCCTATGAGCGAGCAAACCTGGCTGATCCCATTATGAGTTTTCAAAAGGATCCGCTCTCACAAGCTTACATGAATCATGTATATCAAGCACGTGAAGGTGCACGTGGTGCAGAAGGTGGCTCCGGGGGCGGTTGTGGTTGTAACTAAAGCAATGCGCAATTGTTTAATACTTTGTTTTATCTTGTTCAGTATTACAAGTAAGGCTGCAGTTTTACCAGAAGAACGCGCAGATGTTCTCTTCCATTCGTATTCAGGTGGCGGCATTAATATTAGTGGTCCAGCAGTGCTCGTTAGAAAATCAGTAGGTGATAGCATTTCTCTCTCAGCCAGACATTATGTGGACACCATCAGTTCTGCTTCAATTGATGTAGAAGTTATTCTTGGTGCCAGTACCTATGAAGAAGAACGTGTTGAAAATGCCTTCACAATCGATTTCCTCAATGAAAAAACATTAATGAGTCTAGGTTACACTATCAGTGATGAGAATGACTTCGGTGCAGGTACTTTATCTTTTGGTATTAGCCAGGATATATTTGGTGACTTAACCACAGTATCAATGAGTTATGCTCATGGAAATAATAACGTAGGTAAAACGGGCTCCCCTTTCTTTTCTAAAATATCACAAACTGATAACTTTAACCTTGGTCTATCACAAGTACTCACTAAAAACTTAATCATGCAGGTGGCGTTAGAAACCATTACTGACTCTGGTTTTTTAAATAACCCATATCGCAAAGTACGTTACCTGGATACTCCAACAACGTTTCTTTTAGAAGATGAAATTTACCCTGAAACACGTACCAGCAACGCAGTTGCGATAAGAGCGCGTTATTTTCTACCTTATCGTGCCGCCTTACATGCCGAATACCGAAACTTTCAAGATTCATGGGGTATTGTTGCCAATAACTTTGAAATTGGTTATACCCACCCATTTGCAAATGACTGGACAATTGAAGGGCACTTCCGAACTTACGCCCAAACTAAGGCAAGCTTTTATAGTGATTTATTTCCCTATTCAAATGCGCAAAATTTTATGGCCCGCGATAAAGAACTCAGCACATTTAATAACAGAACAATAGGTTTTGGTATCAGTTATGAATTTGCAAAAGGTGAAGGTGGTGTAATTGACAAGGCCTCAGTCAACTTTAAATTCGATCATATAGAATTTATTTACCAGGATTTTCGTGATGCGAGACAAACAAGCTTTACTCCCGGAAGTGAACCACTCTATCAATTCAGCGCTAATGTCATGCAGTTATTCCTTTCTGTCTGGTTTTAATTATTTGGATTAATATTATGTTACATAAAAAATTTCAACATACCTTAAGCATACTTCTCTTATTTATCATGGTTTTCATATCTGCCACGACTTTTGCAGCAGAAAAGTCTCCGGCTTTAGAAAAGCAAGTACAAGACCTTAAAAAAGAAGTGCTCGATTTAAATAAAGAACTTTTTATTCTGGAGGAAGATTTGCTTTTTCCTGCTAATACTCAGTTCAGTATCTTTTTATCCATGGATATTGGCCAGTTATTTGATCTTGATTCAGTGCAAATAAATGTTGACGGGAAAAATATCAGTAATCACCTTTACACTTCACGAGAAATCAATGCGCTCAAACGTGGTGGCGTACAACGTATTTATCTAGGCAACATCGCATCAGGAAAACATGAGCTTGTCGCATTTTTTACAGGAAAAGGCCCAAACAAACGTAACTTCAAGCGCGGTACCACCATTGAAATAGAAAAAACAAGTTCTCCTTTATTTGTTGAATTAAAAATAATCGACAACTTATCAAAACAACAACCTGAGTTTAAAACTAAAGTTTGGGAATAACCCGCTTTTTTTATTTAATATGATTCAATTCGTTAAACAAGGCATCGCGACTGTATTTATTGCATCTATTGCAATAAACAGTTTGGCTGTTGAGCGTAAACCGCATCAAATAAATGATTTACGTTATGGTGAGGCACTTTACCATTTCTACCAGGAACAATATTTTACTTCCATTACAAATTTAATGGTTGCAAAAGATCGTGATCCTATTGCAAGTCAGGGAATTGATCCGGAGTTATTATTAGGTGGTTTATATCTTTATTATGGCTTACACCAGAATGCCAACGATATTTTTTCTGGCTTAATCGAAAATAACACATCAGAAAAAATTCAGGATCAAGCATGGTTTAATATTGGAAAAATGCAATACCATGATCAACTCTATCCTGAAGCCAAGCAAACATTAAATAAAGTCAAGGAATCACTCCCGGCAGAAAGGGAAGCTGAACGAAAAAACATGCTGGCTAACACCTATCTAAAACAGAAAGATTTTCCTACCGCATACAAATACATAAGACAACTCAAGGCAAATCAGGACTGGCAGTTTTATGCACAATACAATATGGGGGTTGCCCTGATAAAATCTGGCGTATATCAGGAAGGCACACGATTACTTAAACAAATCAGTAACCTCCAGACTCACAACGATGAACTAAAAGCATTAAGAGATAAAACAAATGTTGCCCTGGGTTATGCTTATATCAGACAAAAAATGCCTGAAATTTCAGTAAAATATTTGCAAAAAGTACGTTTAAAAGGTCCCTTATCCGCAAAAGCACTATTAGGAATTGGCTGGGCTTATCAACAACAAAATAAACCAGAACTAGCCCTTGTTCCCTGGATGGAATTACATGACTGGCCTGTTATAGATACTGCGGTGCAGGAATCATTACTGGCGATACCGTATACCCTGGAAAAAATGGGAAAAAATCAACTCGCATTAAAACATTACACTTATGCTGTCGAAAACTATAAAAAAGAATTGTCCAGCCTGAAATCTGTTTTAAATGCTGTAAAAGCAGGTGAATTACTTTTCGCATTAAGACCAGCAATGATCACTGAGAATATATTAGCACCTGAATATCAAAATCAATTACCCGAAAGCATATCAATACCTTATCTTCATCATCTTCTGAATAGTGTGGATTTTCAAGGCGTGCATAAAAATTACCTCGATCTTATTTATTTACGAAAAAATCTTAGCCAGTGGAAAAATCAATTCTCTGCATATTATTTAATGCTAAAAGAACGTAGTGCTTATTTTAAAAATCAACAACGTTCTATAATCAATGATTCCCGCATATATCTTGTTAATACGTTAAAAAAGAAACGTGACAAACTGGCAATTAAAGCTCAGCAAATCAAACAACAACATAATATATATGCTTTAGCTACAGAAAACGAAAAAAAAGTTTTAAATAGTTTAAACAGGATCAAAAAATCATTAAAACGCCTGGGTAAGAAAGATGACTTTTCTGAAGAAAATGAAAAATATAATCTGTTTCGAGGTTTAATGCTCTGGGATATTAGCACTGATTATGCACCGCGTTACTGGAAAGTAAAAAATGAACTCAACCAGGTTGATAAGGCACTTGATATATCCGTTAAAAGTTTACAATCTCTGAAACAATCAAGCAAAAATGCACCACTTTCTTTTTCAGGCTTCTATAAAAGAATAAAAAACAAAGAAAAAACATTAGATGAGTTACTAAACAAGATTACTTATATTATAAAATCTCAGGAGAAACTTATTGAAAAACAGGCGATGTTATCCTTACAACGGCGATACCATCAAATTCAAAACTATCATACCCGGGCTAACTATTCTTTAGCACGGTTATATGATCGAATGACATTACCAGCAGGTTCAACAACCACAACAGAAAATCAGTCAGCTCAGCAGCCTCCTGTAAAATCAGGCCTGGTAACAGGTACAGAAAGATGAAAACCTCTTCTTTCATTACGCTGGCTGCCGCTATTATTCTATCAGCCTGCTCAAGTAGTAATCCAAAAGACACGACTATTGCTGTTCTCTCTAAAAAAACACTAAACCTGGAAGAACCTGCTGCAAAACCTCTAAAACGTGAAAACACATCAGGATTTTATCGTCGTTTTCTTGAAAGTGCCCCTAACAGCAGTATGTATGGCAACGCCTTGCGTCGACTTGCCGACCTTGAGTTACAAACAGGTCAGGATAAAGGTGCAACTGATAATAAAAAAGAAAGGTTGATCGCAAAGAGAAAAATAAAAGTTGCTATTCGCCTTTATGAAACATTTCTAGAATCTTATCCAAACAGAATAAACAATGACCTTATACTTTATCAACTGGCTAAAGCTTACGAACTGGATCTACAACAAAAAAAATTACTCTTAACATTAAATACCCTTGTTAGAAAATTTCCGCAGACTCGTTATATAGAAGAAATTCAATTTCGTCGTGGCGAATCATATTTTGCCCAGGGAAAATATAAACTTGCAGAACAAGCCTATGCGAGCATTATATATAACCACCCTGACTCAGGTTATTATGAAAAGTCACTGTATAAATATGGCTGGACTCGTTTTAAGCAATTAGATTATGTTGCTTCGACAAAAGCTTTCATCCGTTTCCTTGATATAAAATATACACAAGGCCAGCTTTCAATAGATGGGCCATCAGCAGATATATCTCGTTCTAATAAAGAACTGCTTGACGATGTATTACGCGTAACCAGTCTTTCTTTTTCTTATCAACAAGGTCATCTTAGTGTTAATAATTATTTTATACAAAATGGCCTGAAACCTTACGAGTCAATAATTTATAATAACCTGGCTGAGCTTTATCTTGAAAAAGATCGAATTCGTGATGCCGCTGTTACCTACTTAGCCTACAGTAAAAGATATCCAACCTCAGCTCTGGCACCAAAATATCATTCAAAAGCGATCGATGCGTATAAGAAAGGTGGATTTGCAAGTTTAGTTTTACCTGCGAAAATCAGTTTTGTAAAACAATATGGTGTAAATACAGGTTATTGGAAGGCACAAAATACTGAAGCACGAAAAGCCATTACTCCGTTACTTAAGCAACACATTCAGGAACTGGCGAAACACTTTCATGCTCAGGCACGAAAAATCAAGTCACGAAAGAAAAAAACAAAAAACAAACTTTTTGCAACATCAATTACTCAAGCCACATCATGGTATGGAATATATATAACCTCTTTCCCAACTGATAATGGCACAGAGAAAGTTAACTTTTTGTTAGCAGAAGCCCATCAAGATGCAGGGCAATATCGTAATGCTATTTATCAATTTGAAAAAACTGCATATCAGTACCCTCAGCATGAAAAACAACAGAATGCCGCTTATGCAGCACTACTGCTATATCCTGCCATTGAAAAAAACCTAAAAGGTATTCAACAAAAACAATGGCAGCAAAAAAAGATTAGCAGTGCATTAAAGTTTACAACCAGTTTTCCAAACAACAAATATACGCCTTCTATTTTAGCTAATATATCGGAAGAATTATTTAAAATTGGTGATTACCCACGTGCAATAAGTACTGCAACCAGGCTTAGCACCCGGACTAACATGAATACAGTCATAGGTAAAAAACTGGTTATAAATGCTTTATTAGTAGTAGGACACTCCGAATTTGAAATGAAAAACTACAGTAAAGCTGAAGATACTTATCGAACTCTATCGAAAAAACTAGCAAAAAAGCATAAAGAATATAAAAATATTCAAGAGCGACTTGCTGCCAGCATTTACAAACAGGGTGAACGAGCCAGAAGTTCAAATAAAATGGCCATTGCCGCTGAATTCTTCCTTCGTGTAGGTAAAGAGGTTCCCGCTTCAAAACTCAGAGCAACAGCTGATTATGATGCCGCAACCATTTATATTAACCTGGAATCGTGGGCAAAAGCTCAAAATATTCTTGAGGGCTTTCGTAAAAATTATTCTAAAAAACATAAGCTCCAATTTGGAGTTACAGAAAAATTAGCCGTTGTATATACTAAATCAGGGCATCCTTTAAAAGCTGCAAATGAAATGATCATACTGTCTAATACAGCAAAACATTACACAGCGAATCAACGCCGTGAGTTACTCTGGGATGCAGCAACTATCTATAATAAGAATAATCGTAAGAAGACAGCCAAACGGATACTGACAGCTTATGTTAAAAACTATCCTAAACCTCTGGAGCAAGCCATTGAAGCTCGTCAACTATTGGCAAACTTTAATATAAAATCGAATTACAAGCGCCATTACTACTGGTTAAGAGAAATAATAAAAGCAGACAATCAAGGCGGAAAAGAACGAACTCGTCGCACACACTTTCTTGCAGCCACTGCTTACATGAAACTGACTCTGCCTTTGTTTAAAACATATAAATCCGCGCGTTTAACTATTCCGTTAAAAAGAAGTCTTAAAAAGAAAAAACGTCTGATGCAACAAGTTGTAAAGTCATATGACAACGCAATGAAATATCGTGTAGCAGAGATAACAACTGCAGCAACCTATTATATTGCAGAAATTTATAATGATTTTGCGGGTTCTTTACTTCAGTCACAACGTCCTAAAAAATTGAATGAAGATGAACTCGATCAATATAATGTATTGCTTGAAGAACAAGCCTATCCTTTTGAAGAAAAAGCAATCGATATTCATGCTGCAAATGCTGAACGTGTGAAAGATAATATTTATGATGAATGGGTAAAATCAAGTATTGCTGCATTAAGCAAATTAAACCCTATCCGTTATGCTAAAACAGAAAAGAGAGAACTCTATGTTGAATGAATTAATAACTTCTCGTACTGTTACCTCTGCCCCTTTACACGGAAAACTATTTTTTACAGTGCTTATAACATTGTTACTCTCGGCATGCGCTGGCATGCAAGAAGGATCAGCCTTGGGTAAAAAAGCAAGCAGTCTTAACCCGGCCAGCAACGAGACCTATGTGGAAGCAATCTCTGCCATGAAGTCAGGTGATACAGAGAAGGCTCAGGCTTTATTAATAAAACTGATTAATCAAAACCCGAACATATCAAACGCACATGTGAATTTAGGCATTATATTTGTAAAAAATAAATCTTATAACGAAGCAGAAAACTCATTCAATCGCGCATTAATAATTAACCCCAATAACATATATGCATTAAACCAGTTAGGTTTTCTTTATCGCAGGCAGGGTGACTTTACTAAAGCAAAGGAGAGTTATGAAAAAGCCATCAATATTAATTCTGATTATGCCTATGCACATTTGAACCTTGGCATTTTATATGACCTGTATATGTATGATTTAGTAAATGCTATTGAGCAATATAAAATATACCTGGGGTTAACCAAAAACGAAGACAAACAAGTTAGTAAATGGATAGTTGATTTAGAAAGGCGATATAAGAAATCACTTGCACTGAAGTAAAATTAAGTTACAGTAAGAACAGGATAAAATAATGACTATTAGAAGAATAAAGCAAATGTTTATATTGCTCACTTCATTTATTTTTAACATTTCACTTCTTGCTGGAGATAGAATTGAACTTGAGAGTATTTCCATTATTGGTAATAAAGAATTACCAAAAATGCTTTATATTGTACCCTGGAAAAATTCTGAATTACCGGATATGAATGTGCCCCCCATAGAAAGTTTAATTGATGAGGCTTTAGCGCCGGTAGACAGGGACAGTTTTAAACGTAAAATTCGTTATTATCAGATCTATTCAGAACAACAAAAAGTAAAGAGTGAGAACCAGTAACTGGACTATTAACCCGTTGTAACCTACATTTAGCGAAATTAATATCAGCCGGAGTCATAGAGCATAATTACTCTATATGGCTGTATCAAAAACTATAATTATAGTTTCGATATTTCCTCCTCTGAAATTTAATTCACTAAATATTTTATAACACCGCCACTATTCAGGAGTGTGGTATGTACAAAATAATACTTGATTTTTTCCAAGATGGTGGGATCTTTATGTATCCCATTATGATTGTTCTTGCGCTTGGTCTCTCAGTCGCTATAGAACGTTACATTTATCTGACTATTGTTAAACGCAGAAATAAGTCGCTTTTAAAAAAACTCATCCCTTTATTACAAAAGGGTGATTTTCAGGCAGCTCATTCATTGAGCTCAAAATCTAATGATGCGATTAGTCGTATGTTAGGTGAAGGTCTTGTCTGCATGAAAACAACAACCGATCGTGATGAACTCGAAACAGCAATTGAAGATGGCATGATGGAAACCATTCCACAGCTTGAAAAACGAACTCATTATCTATCCATGTTTGCCAATATCGCAACACTGCTTGGCTTATTGGGAACCATTATTGGTTTAATCAAAGCCTTTAGTGCAGTTGCTGCTGTTGATCCCGCTCTCAAGGGTGAAATACTTTCAACCAGTATCTCGGTTGCGATGAATACAACAGCATTTGGTTTGATTACCGCTATTCCACTTATTCTTATATATACAATACTACAAGCAAAAACGACTGAAATTATTGTCAGTCTGGAAATGGCTGTTGTTAAATTTCTTAAACTGTTAAGCAAACGTCAATAAAAATGAGCAGACGATCTGGCAAACATATTCGAACACCTGGAACGGTTGATCTTGACATAACAGCGTTCATGAACCTGATGGTTATTCTTGTACCCTTTTTGTTGATAACAAGTGTATTCACACATTTGACCGTGCTCGATATTAATTTGCCAACATCAACGCAAGCCAGCAGTTCTGCTCCTAAAAAGAAAACGTTTGAAATCAACGTTATTATGGGTAAAAAATATTTTGTCGTGACTGACAATAACAATCGCATAATTAAGAAAATAAAAACATTTAAAACAGGTGGCCATTTTATAATTCTTAATAAAGTTTTAAAGCAAGTTAAAATTGAATACCCGGATAAAATAAATATTACTATTTTAGCTCAACAAAATTCAAAATATGACGCCCTTGTCAGTACTATGGATGCAGTGCGTGTATTTAATGCTGTAGAAGACGGCGAAGTCATTGAAGCTGAACTTTTTCCTGATATTTCGATTGGCGATGCGCCAAAGTTTAAATAGGTTTATGCATGAGTAACTCTAACCGCACAAAAAGAATGATTGCGCTTAACAAGAACCGCAGGGATAAAGGCGCATCATTAAATATGGTTTCACTCATGGATATTTTTACTATCCTGGTATTCTTCCTGCTTGTAACATCGTCGGAGTCTGAAGCTCTGCCACCAGTAAAAGCAATCCACTTACCAACATCAACAACCGATAAACAGCCTAAGAAATCCCTGGTTGTAATGGTTAGCGAGCAGGATATAAAGATTAATGGACACTTTATTATTAGTACAAATGCAGCAAACAATAACCGTAAAACTATAATTCCTGAACTCGCTTTAACACTGATTAAATATGCAAAAAAACAACCCACCAGGAAAAAGCGTTATAACATTACAATAATGGGTGACAAGGAGATCCCGTACAAACTACTTAAAAAAATTATGATTACCTGTGCAGGAACAAAGTTTGCAAATATTTCACTCGCCGTAGTTCGTAAACAAGTGGAAAAAAGCTGACATGTCTGCTGCATTTAGTTATTACATTGAGCCCGTATTCCCCTGGACCAGCACCCGAAATGATGAACGTTTTTTACGTTTAGTAAAGTGGGTTCTTATTACCTTTATTATCTTTGGCTCAATTATTCCATGGTTGCCTTCACCTGAAGTTGAAAAAAAACAACTTAAGCAAATTTCACCGCACCTGGCAAAATTAATCACTCGAAAACGTTTACATAAACCTAAAATACCCAAAATTAAAAGTATTAAGAAAAAAACAGTTAAAAAGAAAGTAAAGAAAAAGAAAGCCAGAAAAAAAATCGCAAAGAAAAAACAGGCTAAAGCAAAGAAAAAAGCACAAAAGTCTGGCCTTATGGCAATGACGAGTGATATTCAGGACTTACAAAGCATGTTTGATCTTTCATCTTTAAGTTCAACTAAACCCTTATCAAATTCCCGTAGCAATGCAAAAGTCGCTAAACGCAGTTCTGTGTTATCCAGTAAAGCTAAAAGAAGCAGTGGCGGTATTGATACCTCTAAACTCAGTCGCACCACAGGGAATACAAGATTAGCGGGGCGAAAAGGTTCTAAAGTATCCAGTAACCTGGGGAATTCAAGAACAAATATTCCTCGCCGCACATCATCGGGACAAAATGCCCGCGGCCTGGAAGAATTAACACTTGTATTTGATAAATATAAGGGCGCACTCCAAACTATATATCAACGCGCATTAAGAAAAGATCCCACTTTACAAGGTAAGGTCGTTTTTGAATTAACCATTAATGCTGCTGGTAAGATTGTTAAATGTATCATCATATCAAGTGAACTAGGATCAAAATCATTAGAAAGACGGCTTATATCCCGCGTTAAATCTTTTCGTTTTGCCGCAAAAAATGTGGCTACTGTAACAGTCACAATGCCGATAGATTTGCTGCCTTCATAAATGAAGCTTAAGAAAAGTATAGCTATAATTTCAGTTTTATTTTTATTACTACCCTGCAGTTTCGTTAATGCTGTTCAGATTATTGATAATAATTTAATCGAATTTTCTCTGTCATTACGACATCAAACGACACATTTTAAATTTCCGCTAAACTCATACAAAGTTAAATCTGATCAGGTTGGCATAAGTTGGTACGAACCTTTCAGTCAATATTTCCACGGTGGGCTTGAGCTTGGCTACATTGATATGAGCCAAATTGAAAATCCATTGTCTTCAGCTCAGTTTAGCTCAGGTCAATATGCTGGTTTATTACTACGCTTTTTACCCGTCGACAAGCCTTACCTTTCATTAACACTCAACCTGAATTATCGCTACAACAGAACTGAAGCTAAGAGTACAACTCAAAATTCACAATTTGCCTGGCACGAAACTCTGCTTTTTAGTGAGCTAAAATTTTTTCCTACGGAACAATTCAGTGTTGTTATTGCAGCAGAATACCAATTGTTAAATGGTGAACAACGTGATTCAGGAACAATCACAAAAACTACGTCTTTTAAAGAAGATCAGCAACAAGGTTATCGACTAGGAATGAATTTTATACCTTATCACAATGGCATTATTGGAGTAGAATGGCTATATGGCTTTAGGCAAGGTGGAATAATCTACTTTAAAAGAAGATTTTAAATTAGACTAAAAACAATAATAACCACTTTATTAATGCGGATATTAGTCAGTTTTCACTGATCTTGCTCACAAAATGTTCATAATTTTGAGCAATATCCCAATCTTTGTGAACTAATTCACAATCCTGAAACAATATTTAGGCTAAAGTTTGATCGTCGCTATGGACAGTGTCATATTTGACGATAAACTGTTATCTCTATCGCTTTTAAATAAAAATGTAATAAATACTGACTATAGTGGCGTAATGAAAAATTCATCCAAACAAATTGACCGTAAAACACTCAAAACGCTGGAACCGTTGAATCGGCTCAATCCGATTTTACTGGATGAACTTGCTGCTAAATCAATCATTGACGAAGTCCCTGCTGGCCGAATTATTTGCCGCCATAGTGAAAAAGACTCTCGTCAGATTTATCTCCTCTCTGGCCAAATTGAAGTTGTCACAGCAGGAGAAACCAAGACTAAAGTCATTAAAAGCAAATCAGCCCTTAAAACACCACTTGCCGAAGGTTCGCCACGCACAGTTACACTCAAAGCAAAAACTGCCTCAACACTATTATATATAGATGCTGATTTACTCGAATTACTAATGAGTGATGAACCTGAATTAAATGCAACCTATGAAGTTACCGAAATTGGCGCCGATGACAGCGATGATTGGATGCTCACATTTTTACAGTCCCCGGCTTTTTTACAGCTCCCAACCGAGAATATTCAAAAGTTACTCACTCACATGGAAGAAGTTCCTGTAAAGAAAGACCAGGTTGTAATTAAACAGGGCGATAAAGATGACAATTATTACATTATTAAATCCGGCACCTGCAACGTACACCGTCAGCCCTACAAAGGGTCGGCCAATGTTTTATTAGCCGTTTTACCGACTGGCAGCGGTTTTGGTGAAGAAGCACTTATTAGCAATGGTTCACGTAATGCTACGATCACAATGCGTGAGAATGGCTCGTTAATGAGATTGAAAAAGAAAGACTTCTTAACTTTACTCATCAATCCTCTCATCAACTATTATGAACATAATGAAACACAGATGAAATTAGATGAAGGCTGTGTTGTTATTGATGTACGTTCCGAACAACAAAGTAAACAAACGCCAATAGATGCCTCTGTCAATATACCGCTCAGTATGCTGAGAATGAAATTTGACAGCTTAAACGCAGCTCGTGAATATTTATTGGTTTGTAATGATGGCTCACAAAGTGCGGCTGCTGCATTCTTAATGATTCAAAACGGCTTAAAATGTAGCGTACTTAAAAATGGACTGAATAGCTCAAAAAATAATAGCAAAACAAAATCAGCTGCAAAATCTGAAACAGTAACAAATTCGGCTAAAGCAAAAAATCTGGCTGCCGCAGCTGATAAACAAACAGAAATACTTGTCGCACAACAGCAACAAATTAAAGCTGCACGCGAAAAAGCCGAACAGGATGTTATTAAACATAAAAAAGAACTGGCTGAATCCCGTGCTCGCATTGCAAAGAAAAACCATCATCTTACCTCCCTGGAAACAGAGACAGCCCATTTAAAAGAAAAAGCGACACTAGCGTTGAAAAAAGCTCAGGCTGAAAATAAAGCCCTTGAACAGCATAAAAAAGAAACAATGCAACAAGCAGAAAAAATGATAAAAAAATCTACTGCCGCTGCAGAACAAACTCGAAAACAAGCAAAAGAAGAAGCGGCACTCATCAAACAACGTGCGATAAAAGAAGCAGATCATCTACGGGCAGAAAAGGCAGAACAAGAATTAGCAAAAGCTCAAGCTGAAAGTGAAGCCCTTGAACTTCGCCAAAAAGAAAGCCATCAAGCTATGCTGCGCGCAGAAGAAATGATGAAAAAATCTACTGCTGCTGCAGAACTGGCACGTAAGCAGGCTGAAAAAGAAGCTGCACTCATTAAGCAACGAGCAATAGAAGAAGCTGAGTATTTGCGAGCAGAAGTTGAAGCTTCACGTCAAAAAATGGAACAGGATGCAGAACGCATCAAAGAAGAAGAACAAATCATCAAAAAAACTGCACTTAAAATAAAAAATGAAGCAGATGAAATTCGCCAAAAAGCATTAAGTGAAGCACAGCAAGTCCGTTCTGAAATAGAAACGACTCGTACATTATTAAATGAAAAACTAAAACAAACTCAAGACGAAGAAAAACGTAAGCATGACGCAATACTTGCTAAAGCGAAAAAACAAGCTGACAAGCTTTCTGCATCAAAAACCCGACAAGCAGCAGCCGAAGCAGAAAGAATTCGCCAAAAAGCGAAAGAGGATGCTCTACGTTTACATAATGAGCTTGAAGATACGCGCAAACAAATTGAAGCTGAAGCAGCACGAGTTATTAACAAATTAAACGAACAATCCAGGAAAGTAATTGTTTCTGAGCAAGATGTTAAAATTATCGAAGAAGAAATTTTAGTTGAACTTGTTGCTGAAGAAGATGTGGATTATAAAACAGTCAGTATTCCAGGTATGTCCGTTATTGAACCAATTAACGATGAACAAGCTAAAAGAAAAGCAGAAGCTATAAAAGCAAAATTGACTCAGTCTCAAGCAAATAAAACACCACGACAACAAGCTATTGATAATTCTGTTCATCACGCAACTAACGTTAAGGTACATAAAAATAATGACAGAACAATCTTAGAAGGTAATGACGACCTCTTTATTTTCAAAGAACCTGCAACTAAAGTAACACCGGTTAAAACTGAACAACCTGTTGTATCACAGAGAACACGCGCAGAATCTATTTTAACCCAGATTGCTACTAAAGAAGCACAGAAATCTGCCGTAATTTATCCTCAACAAGAACAGGAAACGGCATATAAAAATAATCCTTTCTTAAAGCAGGAAGAAGTATCAGTAACTTCTTCTGTAAGAAAGAATTCACAGCAATTCAATAGACAAGCACATATAAGAAAGCACCAAAGTTCAAAATCAAATACTCTTGCAATTGCGGCTTCTTTTTTAATGATATTAGCCGGTGCAGTTTTCACATTACATGCAACCAATACTTTAAAAGTACAATCCATTGCTGCCCTGTTTAATAGTGGAAATGATACTATTCAGCCCGCTGTAACCGCTATTGCAAAAAGCAAAACTATTCGTAGAAAAGTTTTGCGTGCAGATACCAAGGTTAACATGAAGAAAAAAGTGGGCAGCAAAATGGATGATATTATGCAGGGCTGGAAAAATGTCTTGTCTGAATCTGGAAACCCAAAAAAGTCACCAAATAATCAATAAAAGCATTATATTAATCGCCAGACTAACCAAAGCGTTACAAAAATCATAATAGACATCAGGGAAAATATATTTATCCCTAATGCATCTTCTTCATTTATCAAGACACCTTTATCTATATTATTGCTATCCGCAAGCTCTGATAAATGATTCCAGTCTGTTAACAAAGCTTCTGGAATATCTGAGTTAGCATACTCTCTACTCCAGCCTTTAATATCTGATATAGCAATAACATTATCAGGTTTCCCCTTAGGAAACTCACTACCATTTATAAATAAAACTTTCCCCTCTACACTGAAATTTTTAATTTTCGAATTTAACGCTAAGGCATCACTCTCAAGCTGCCGTAATGGATTCTCAAACTTGTAGCTTTTATTACCGATCACTTGTGTCCATAAATTAATTTTATCTGCCGCAAAGATTAAACCCTGATATTTTTTTACACCTAATAGTAATATTTTTTTAGGAGTTAATATTAAATGCTCAATAAATATTGTTCCGTCCATACCATCCGGAATAGTTACATTGTGTAATGATTTAGAGCCAATATTTTTTAACAGATAATATAATTTCCAATCACTAATACATTCTTTTATCCATAAACTCTGTAGAACTATACCCAGTAGCAATATTAGTCCTGCAACAGTCCACGTCACTAAATCAGGATTATTTACAGTAAAATCTTTAACAATTAGAAACAGTTCTGACATTATAGTTACTCAATTCTGGTATGATAAACACACCACTATCGTACAGAACTTATCAAATAATATCAGCTGAAAAAACAAGCAATAGAAAAAATGACGTCAACAATCAGCATAGAACAAGCAGAAATTATTGTCAGTGAATATGGCAAACTACTTTCTACGATTGAGCCTTCAATTTATGGCATCGCTATATCTCTACTCCCTTATGAAAAAGAGCAGATTAAAATAGCTATTCAAACACTTATATTAACCCTGGATAATAAAGATCAAAAAATACAGGATGGTCTGACTCAGGCTTATGTTTACCTTGCGCAATTTGTCGAAGATGAAAAAGTAAAAATTGCAGAAAATGGCCGGGAAGTACTCGAAAAAGAAGCTTTAAGTCAGGACAAAGAAAAAACTAACACCAAGGATACCGAAGATCTGGAATTAGCAAACCAGGCGGTGCAAACTATAAATGGTATTAAAAACGATATGGAAAATTTGATGAATGAAATACGACTGATAATTTCATGAATTAACCTTGATTTTGACTTAACTGCTCATTAAATGAATGTAGCATATTTTTCACATCATCAAAATGCAAACTACATATTCGCAAAACATCTCGTTTGCCCTTAACTCGAATATGTTGTTTTTCTCCTGCCATGCAATCTTCAGGTAAAGAAGAATATGATGACTCACTCATTACAATATCTGTGCCTAATACTTTTGTTGCACTCTCAAGGCGAAAAGCGATATTTACTGCATCACCCAATGCTGTTGCATCCTGACCAATTCCCATTGATGCTACCCCGGTATTGATGCCGACGCCAACACGTAATTTTTCGGATACTTCAGCCGAGTTTTTATTTAATTCTTCAGTAACATCATTTATTAGTACTGCTGCCTGTAATGCCTTCATCACAGACTGCGCTTCATTAATATCACATTCCCAGCGTGCAAAAACACAATCACCGATAAATTTATCAACAATTCCACCGTGATTAGTAATAACATCCGTTACATTATGAAACCAGTTCGTCATCATACGAGTTAAGGTTCTGATATTCACACTTTCAGAAAGAGAAGTGAATCCACGAATATCTGCAACCAGGACTGTAATTTGTCGAAGCACCGGACGATCAGAGATAATGGTTTCTTCCATGGATATTGTATCCATGGCATCTTCCTGTTTATGTTTCTGTTCAAACACAAGTTCACTGCCACCGATTTGGATGCGATCACCCGTTTTTAATAAACGCGGGATAGCAACACGATGTGAATTAACAAAACTTCCATTAGAACTTCCACTATCAATTAAATAATAATCGCTGGTTCCAAGACGGCGAATCATGGCGTGGTTTCGTGATGCAAGTAAATCAATAATAACGATGTCGCTATTTTTATCTCGCCCAAGTGTCAGCACCGCTTTGCACGGAATTTTCTTACTAACTCCTTTATTGCGATAACAAATCATTGCAGACATATTCTGACCAACGTTCCCTTTTCAGTATCAAAAATTTACTTAACTAATAAATATCTCAAGACACTTGTTTGTGCTGTAAAAGCTGTGGTTCGATGAATTGCCCGACTGAACGAAATATTTTAACCTCATTCGCAGCCCGCATACCACTTAAAATATCATCATAATCAGCATTTTGAGTGTCAATAGGTTCACCAGCCAGCTCGGCAGTCTCGCCATACTTTTCCTGAATATACTCATCTATTATCTTTGTATCGGCATCATCACCAATAAATTCCGAAACAGTGCGTCCGACCCGAAAAAGCCAGGCTTGCGCAAAAACTTCTATCCGACGTTGTTTTTCAACTTCATCTTTAGCTTCACCCTCTTTTACTAATAATTCAAATTCTTCTATCGCACGAAGTAAATAACGATGTAATACAGTATAGGAGTAAGTAGCCACTTCAGTTTTAAAACCTAATCCAATGAAACGAAATTCAGGACGTCGTCCATATTGTCGTGAAATCAAATTCCGACACTGAAATGCCTCCGCAATCAGGTTCGCCAGTGCCAGCGCCCAAAAAGGTGGATTAAAGCGTTCGCCAGCCTGAGTTGTACTTTCTGTAACCTCGGCAGCCATAACTTGGGCATCGCTAACCCCATGTTTTCTCATCATACTCGTTGCCTGACGCAACGCTAAAGCTGCCTCATTCGGGTTAGCAGACTCTGACAAACGCAGACATTTGTAAATCTTATCTATGATTTTTTTATATTTTTTCATGTTTTCTACGGTAATGAATTATCCATTTTCATTAAGGGTATCTAAGATATTACTACAATTTCATGTAGTTACAACACTTTCTTTGTAAATCACTTGAATTTAGTGTTAAATTGCTCTAAATAAATAGGTATAAATAGCTTGTTTTATCCAATTTGGTACATACAAAAGTAGTAACAGATCACAGATAATGAAAATGAATTAGATAAAACTCATTCTATAAGAATAATTTTAGTCAATATTACAACTTAAACATTAAAATTTTGTAAAAATCTATGAATACAGCGATTGCAGCCCCTCCAATTATTGATGACGACAAAATTCGTACGCTAGGGCGTGAAGCTCAAGCGGCAATCCCTGTTACTGGCCCAAAGCGCGAAAATTTAATCAATAAAATCAAAAGCTTACTGAAGGAAAAAGATACTGTCCTGGTAGCCCATTATTACACCGATGCCGATCTGCAAGAGTTAGCAGAAGAAACAGGGGGCTATGTCTCTGATTCACTTGATATGGCTCGTTTTGGAAAGGAACACCCGGCTTCAACCCTGATGGTGGCAGGTGTCCGTTTTATGGGGGAGACAGCCAAAATTCTTACCCCCGAAAAACGAATATTAATGCCTACTTTAGAGGCCGAATGCTCGCTGGATTTAAGCTGCCCGATCGATATGTTCAGCGCATTCTGTGATGCACATCCAGATCGTACTGTAGTGGTTTACGCCAATACCAGTGCCGCTGTAAAAGCACGTGCGGACTGGGTCGTCACTTCCAGCATTGCCACTAAGGTTATTCAATATCTTGCCGATAAAGGAGAAAAGATACTCTGGGGACCTGATCGATTTTTGGGTAGTTATATTCAGAAGCAAACAGGCGCCGATATGTTGTTGTGGCAAGGTTCATGTATTGTGCATGACGAATTCAAAGCCATCGAGTTGAATAAATTGCGCAAACGGCATCCTTCAGCGGCAATTTTAGTTCATCCTGAATCACCAGAGAATATTATTGATCAAGCTGATGTCGTAGGTTCAACTACACAACTAATCAGTGCTGCGACTTCAATGAATAATGACACTTTCATTGTCGCAACAGATAACGGTATTTTTTACAAAATGAAACAAGCTGCACCAGGAAAAAAGTTGATTGAAGCACCCACAGGTGGTGTCGGTGCAACATGTATGAGCTGTGCCCATTGCACCTGGATGGCGATGAATGGCTTACAAAGTCTCGCCGACTCACTGGAAAAAGGTGAGAATGAAATATTTGTTGATGAAAAAATTCGTCAGCAAGCACTCAAATCCGTCACACGAATGATGGACTTTGCAAAAAAATTTAAATAACCAGGATCTTCACACGGATGAACAGAAGACTCTCACACTAATAGGATGTTTGTGACTATCGACTTCAGAAAACTCATTAGCGTAACTATACTGCCGACAATATTATTGTCGTGCAGTTATTTTTTTATACCTCAGCTCTCAAAACCACTACCCAATGTTATCCAGGTTATTTTGCCCTACCTGCCTTTTGTTATTTTTATTATAGGAATGGGTTTAAGCTGGATCTTTCACCATAGTCGTGAATTCAATTTATTTCTGTTATTCATTATCATTTATATCTCATTAGATAATTATATCTGGAACCCGGAATTAAAAGTAGATTCTCAACTTTCTTACCTGCTACTTGTTTTGCTCATTCCTATAAACTACTTACTCAACTTTTTATTAAAAGAGCGTGGGATATTAAATCAATTTGGAACCAGACGGTTTGTTTATATGGCAGTGCAACTTTATTGCATTGCATGGGTACTGGAACATCCCTATCCACCACTTAAAGAAGTTTTAACATTCACTCATTTCAAGTACAGCATACTTAATCAAACAGCCATTACTCAGCCCTTATTAGTCACGATTGCTCTAAGCAGTTTAATTATATTATTCAGGTTGCTACAAACACCATCAACATTATTATCCGGAATTCTTTCATCATTTATTGCACTTACAACAGCACTACATTTCTATCAGCAGCCACAACTAGCAACCCTGTTTATAATTTTTGCAGGCCTGTTAATAATAATGAGCATTACCTTAAATGCGTATTCTTTAGCCTATCTTGACGAACTGACTAATCTCCCATCACGAAGAGCACTAACACAAAGTATTTCAAGTTTAGGTAAACACTATTCTATAGCGATGATAGATATTGATCATTTTAAAAAGTTTAACGACAAATATGGCCATGACATTGGTGACCAGGTGTTGAAAAAACTGGCCAGTCAACTAAGACAGGTTCGTGGTGGCAAAGCATTTCGCTATGGTGGTGAAGAATTTACCGTTCTTTTCCCGAATAAAAATTTACATGAAGCCCGTTTATTCTGTAATGAATTATGCAGAAACGTCGAAAAGAGTCCTTTTATACTTAGAAGTACAAAAAGACCAAAGACCAAACAACAGGATTCAATTATGAAACATAAACAAAACAAAGATAAATTGTTAAAAATCACCATTAGTATTGGTGTAGCCGAACATTCACAAAATCTTGTAAGCGCGGAAGAAGTCCTCAAGCAAGCAGACAATGCGCTTTATAAAGCTAAAAAAAATGGCCGCAACCAGGTTGCCGTTATAATTTAATCGTTCAAACTCCGACTCGCTATTTCATAAACATCTTTTGATAAATCTTTTTTAGCCAATATCCGCTCAAGTTGTTTTTGCATAAGTGTCTGACGCTTTTCATCATAGCGGCGCCAGCGACTCATACTCTGCAACAAACGAGCAGCTATTTGTGGATTCATATTATCCAGAGCCAGAACTTGATCCGCAAGAAAGACATAACCCGATCCATCAGCCGCATGAAAATGTGCAATATTACCTGCACAAAAACGACCAATGAGTGAACGTACTTTATTGGGATTCGATAAGGTAAAAGCGTCATGTTGCATCAGGGATTTAACTTTATCTAAAATATCCGGTAAATCAGACGCAGCCTGAATCGCAAACCATTTTTCCACAACTTGTGCATCCAGTTTCCATTTATCATAAAAGATATCCAATGCTTGTTGCCTGGAAGAATTATCATAATGTGAAAGTATGGTTAAGGCTGATAACACATCCGTCATATTATTCGCATTTTCTATTTGAATCATACAAGCCGTGATTGTTTCACTTTCCTGCAAACACATTAAATACGAGAGACAAACATGATTAAGATCTCGCCTTGCCATTTCATCCGCATCAAAAAGATAAACCACATCTCTTTGACCGGATTGAAAAATATTTTTAAACTCATCTTTTAATGCTTTTGCTAATTCTTTGCGCATAAATGTACGCGCCTGGTGAATAGCATCTACATCAACAACATCACACTGATCAGCTAAATAACTCTCTGAAGGTAAGGTCATCGCCTGCGCAATTAAAGCTTTATCCAAATCAGAATGTATTAAGGTATTCCTGAATGCATTAACTACCTTATTGTCTAAAACAAGGCTTTTCTTATTTTGAATATCATCCACCAATCCCAGCAGAGTATTCATCGCCAGAGTCTGCCCTGCTTCCCAACGATTAAACTCATCACTGTCATGCGCAAAAATAAAGGCTAAATCATCATTTGATTGTTGCGCGTGAATTTTAACAGGTGAAGTAAAGCCCCTGTTAATTGAAAGCAACGGTTTACTGTTTACCTTTAAAAATGTAAACGTTTCAGTTTTATTTTTCACTTGCAAAGTTTTAAGTGTTGATGCGGTCGTAGAAGTATCACCTTCAAGGTGTAAAAGAAGATCAGAACCATCTTCATCTAACAAACCCACTTGCAACGGTATATGAAAAGCTTGTTTGTTTTTTTGTCCCGGCGTATCCGGGCAAGATTGTTTAATCTGCAAATTAAAGGTTTTCTCTTTTTCATTGAATGTTGTTTTCACATCGAGCACAGGGGTACCCGCTTGAGAGTACCAACGTTGAAACAGGGATAAATCAATATCGTTAGCATCTTCTATCGCTTTAACAAAATCTTCCGTAGTAACAGCTTGCCCATCATGACGTTCAAAATATAAGTCCGTACCTTTACGAAAACCTTCACCTCCCACTAAACTACGGATCATACGAACAATTTCGGCACCTTTATTATAAACAGTGACAGTATAAAAATTACTGATCTCAATATAATGATCAGGACGAATAGGATGAGCCATCGGGCCGGCATCTTGTGCAAACTGATGAGTACGTAAAATATTCACATCATCAATACGTTTAACTGCTCGCGAATTCAAGTCTGCAGAAAACTCCTGATCCCGAAAAACGGTAAAGCCTTCTTTTAAACTTAACTGAAACCAATCACGGCAAGTAACCCGATTACCTGACCAGTTATGAAAATACTCATGTGCAATAATACTTTGAATATTATAATAATCACCATCAGTTGCTGTATCCGGACTGGCCAAAACACAAGAGGCATTAAATACATTCAAGCCCTTATTTTCCATTGCGCCCATATTGAAATCATTCACTGCAACAATCATGTAAATATCGAGATCATACTCACGACCATAGGTATCTTCATCCCACTTCATTGCCTGCTTTAGTGACATTAAAGCATGGCCACATTTTTGACTGTTTTCATGCTCAACAAAGACTTGTAAGGTAATCGCCCGTCCTGACATGGTGGTGAAAGTATCTTCTTTTACAAATAAGTCACCGGCAACAACGGCAAATAAATAACTCGGTTTCAAACTCGGATCTTGCCACGTCACCCAGTGTTTACCTTCAGCGGCCTCGCCTTTATCGATTAAATTACCGTTGGATAATAAAACAGGATATTTCTTTTTATCGCCAATTAAAGTGACTTCATAGCGAGACATAACATCAGGACGATCAGGAAAATAAGTAATACGGCGAAAACCCTGTGCTTCACACTGGGTACAGAACATACCACTTGAAAGGTATAAACCTTCTAATGCTTTATTACCCTCCGGATTAATTCGTGTTGTTATTTCAACTTCACAGGTATCAGGAATCTCAGACAGGGTGAGCGTCTCCTCATCACAGGAATAGTCTTTATCTGACAAAGCTTTGCCATCAATTTTAACTGAAAGTAGTTCCAGATTTTGCCCGTCCAGAACTAATGATTTTGCCGCTTCTTTATTTTCGTTATTGACTCTTATCTTTAAGGTTGATGTCACCACCGTTTTTGTTTCATGTAAGTCAAAATGTAACTTAACGTGCTCAATCAAGTACATCGGTGGTTGGTAATCTTTAAGAAAAATTGTACTCGGTGTTGTATCTGTGTTTTTAATATCAACCATGTTTGTAAACCTGTCTAGAAAAATAATAATAAATAGGGTTATTGCTGTGAGCCTTCAGCTGCGAGTAAAACGCGGCAGGATAGCGCGGCAATCTTGCTGGATTATATCTCTTCTTATTAAGATTGCCACGCGTTACCCGCAATAACATAAAGTAACAACGGTTATTAAGTATTACGACCACGATGAATTTTCAACTTACCAAAACGCTGGTTAATTTCATCTGTTATTTCATCCAGATCATCATGCCTGGTTTCTTCAGAGAACAAATCACCCTGTTGTGATGTCTCATTGCTGAAACCGGAAACCCCAACCCCCAACAAACGAACTGCGATGCGAGCCGAAAACCCACTCAGCATCGCCGTGTTAAACAAGCTTTTCACCGCTTGCCAGATTTTATCCGTTTGATTAGTACTCTCAGGCAACGTTTTAGATCGAGTTATCGTGGTAAAATCATGAAAACGAATTTTGATATTCACCGTTTTCCCTTTACGATCTTTTTCACGAAGCCGTGCCGCCACCTGCTCGGTTAAATGAGACAAGTAAGCCATCAATATTTCCTTATTACTAATATCTTCACTAAATGTACTCTCGGAAGAAATTGACTTCGCCCTGGCATCTGAAACAACTTCACGTTTATCCTGTCCATTAGCCAAACGATAAATGTGATCACCCTGCTTACCAAAACGTTCAATTAACCAACGAGGTGATTGATTGCGTAAATCTTTAATGGTCTTAATGCCATAATTAAGTAACTGCTGTTCCGTTTTTATGCCCACTCCCCAAATACGTTTAACCGGTAAAGGGTCAAGAAAAGTCTGCATATTCTTTTCCTCCACCACAACAAATCCATCCGGCTTATCAAAGTCAGAAGCAATCTTGGCAACAAATTTATTCGGCGCAATTCCCGCAGAAACGACCAACTGTAATTCGTCTTTAATTTGCTGTTTAATCCTTCTCGCAATCTCTGTTGCTGAGCCAAAAAGTTTGAGGCTGCCACTGACATCAAGAAAAGCCTCATCCAGCGATAAAGGTTCAATCTCCGGAGTATAACGATTAAATATCTCATGAATTTGTTTTGAGACATCCACGTATAGCGACATGTTCACCGGTAAAATACGTAAATCAGGACATAATCGCGAAGCCTGGGACATGGGCATGGCACTAAAAACTCCAAACTTGCGCGCCTGATAATTTGCTGCCGCCACCACGCCACGATTTTTAGACGGCCCACCCACTACCACCGGTAAACCCACCAGCTCAGGATGCTCACGTTCTTCAACCGAAGCAAAAAAGGCATCCATATCGAGGTGAATAATCATGGATTGATTATAAATTAATTTTGGTTGAAGCATGGTATATGAGGGTTAACTAATGTCGTATTTTAAAAATAATAATTTGGCTAATTAATTAAATAACTACTTGAAATTAAAGTAAAAAACGTGCATTTTAAGAAAAATTAACAATTTATTAAGCGACACGTCGCCTAATAAGGTAAAAGACGACATGTCGTCTAAATCACTGTTAGGTTTACAAATTGAATCTACTACATTTTTTAAAACGTAAAAAATCTCAGGTAACCGAAATAAAGGATGGTCGCTGTGGGAAACTACAATATCAAAACAAAAACATATATGCAGAAGCATATTATGAATTGTCAGGTGTTCCAGAATTTGATTTATTGGTTTGGTTCAATGATATGAAATTATGGTCAAATGGAACTACAATTACAAAAGAAGAAAAGTCAATTATAAAAACATCATTTGAAAACTGGGCAAATGACAATAAATTAAAATGCCAATGGTAAAAAAACCTAACAAGCACATCAAGTTCATTCGCTCTCGCTCATTTGGACAACCAAAAGCCGTGCTCCGCACGTTTTTGGTTGCCACTTATGTAAGTCGTTGAAGCTGTAGAAAAACCCATTTAAACCTTATTTTTTGGTACAATAACGCATCACACAAGGAGTCGTGCACATGCCAAAATATATTCCTTATA
>VAPK011278809.1_pt1 | contig 37731 bp, 37 predicted proteins | sample 3395031 | NCBI WGS metagenome assembly VAPK01 (sample SAMN08290443, study PRJNA428436) | hydrothermal vent metagenome | isolation source: Deep-sea hydrothermal vent chimney 1 | place: Pacific Ocean: Juan De Fuca Ridge
AAGAAGCGATCTAGGCAATCATCTGGATGTCCTGTAAATCAAGACACTTTAAATTTTGAGGGAGACTACTTGCCCGGAATTAATTTTGTTTGTTCAACATCGGCCACGCCTGGGTGGCCGGGGTAATTCTGCTTAAGCACGTGTAAGGCGTCAGCAGATAAATCATCTATTCCTAATATCTTATAGGCTTTTGCCATGACTAATAGCGCATCGGGAACCGCAGGTGTTCGGGCATAATTCTCAACCACATAGCGCCCTCTATTTGCCGCAGCAAGGTACGCATTTCGGCGCATATAGTATGTTGCGATATTCACTTCATGGCGCGCTAGATTGTTACGCAGATAAACAATGCGTTGCGCCGCATCTTCACTGTATTTGCTTTTAGGGTAACGGGTAACCAACGTTGTAAAGTCTTTTAATGCCGCTCTTGCAGCGCCTGGATCACGTTGACTTTCATCTCGAGGAACAAAACGCTGAACTAAACCAAAGCCACGTTTGAAATTAGCTAACGCACGCAAATAATAAGCATAATCAATATTGGGATTGAGTGGGTAAACGCGTAAAAAGCGATCTAAGGTTGCAATCGCAATGTCTGTTTCTTTTAATTTGTAATTGGCATAGGCAGATTCAAGTAAAGCTTGTTGTGCATAACCACCGAAGGGAAACCGTGTTTCTATTTGATCATAATATTTAATGGCGCTCGCATAGTCAGAAACATTGAGAGATGCTTTCGCTTCAGAATAGATGCGATCTGCCCCCCAAGATTCTTCTGTTTTAATTTCATCTTTAGAGAAGAAAGAACAGCCAGAAAGTGTGAGTGTGGCGAGCAGTAATAATAATTGAAATCGTTTCATTAGCGTAAGGTTACGCGAGCTGGCTGATGATGGAAAGAGGTCAATGATAAAATTTAGGTTATTTTTGGATGAATCCAGTGAAGAGTCTGATAACGCGGTACAATTCCATTACATTTAAGATAGGCAAGAAAAGAAATGAAACCATTGTTTGCGATAATATTAACGGTGTTCCTATGCTGGCAGCCAGCTAGTGCAACGACATTTTACCTTACCGATCCATCATCACGTGTGGTAGGCCATAATTTAATTGTTTATAGCCATTATGAAGATACATTGTTAGATATTGCGCGTCGTTTTGATGTGGGTTATCGGGAAATTATTGCAGCTAATCCAGGCATTGATCCTTGGATCCCAGGAGATCAACGCGAAGTATTAATACCCAACCGCTTTATTTTGCCAGACGCACCTCAAAAAGGAATTGTAATTAACCTTGCTGAAATGCGTTTGTTTTATTATCCAGAGGTGATTGCAGGCGAGCGACAACAAGTGATTACACACCCCATTGGGATAGGTCGAGAAGGATGGGAAACACCGTTAGGCTTAACGCGTATTACGGAAAAGAAAAAAGATCCCACGTGGACCCCGCCGGCCTCGATACTAAAAGAGCATGAAGAAAAGGGAGATCCGCTGCCGCGCGTGGTGCCAGCTGGGCCAGAAAACCCATTGGGTGCTTATGCGATGCGATTGGGTATTCCAGGATATTTACTACATGGCACAAATAAGCCCTTTGGCGTGGGAATGCGGGTGAGCCATGGTTGTATACGGCTATTTCCAGAGGATATCGAACGTTTATTTGATCACGTTTCGGTGAATACGACAGTGAACCTGGTCTATCAACCTTATAAAGCAGCTTGGGAAGATAGCCGGCTCTATCTAGAAGCACATGCAGAGCATAATGGACGGGAACAAATTGATACCCAACCCCACACTTCTATGATAGATACCGTTGCGGCGGCTATGGTGCCCGCACTATCAGATGCGGATTGGCTTTTTATTGGTCAAATAGAAAGAGAGGCTCAAGGTCATGTGCAAGCATTGAATGCGCCACGTATTAAGACGGTAGGCGATGTTTGGTTTTTACATGCGGGTTTAGCAGAAGATGTACGGGAAAAACTAGTACCTGCATTAGCCAGTATGAAATTGGATGAGCGGTTTTGGCCACTGCAACGGCCTGCAAAAGGCGAGGTGCTTATTGGGCCATTTGATTCTCAAAGTATGGCGGCTGAAGTGGCGGCAGAGGTAACACGATTGAGTGGTCTGCCTATTTGGACGGTATCTGTGAGTGAGGCCGCTTTATAAAAAACTAACAATCATAAAAAAAGCCGGGAGAATCTCCCAGCCTTTTTTATCGTAGAACTTAAAGTGTAGAAACTTATTTTTGCATTGTTTTTTCAAACATACGATCAATCTTAGCGCAGCATTCGTCAACTGAGCTTTGAGCTGCATTAGCAGTATCTTGTGCTGAAGATGCAGCACGTAATGCATTAGCAGATTCAAGACGAGCAGTATCAGCAGAGCTTTGGGCTGTTGTTGCAGCATCGAGTGCTTGTTGCACAGACGCTTTTAATGTTGCCATGTCGTCCATTGAAGAAGTTGAAGTTACTTGTTGTGATGCACAAGCAGTTAAGAATACGAGGGGAAGAACCGTCAGGCCTAGTTTTAATGCTTTCATTCGATAAACTCCAGATTTATGCAGTGATTTAAGGATATATTGCAAGGCAATATATAAGCAGGCTACCAAGTATTTATGAGGCTGTCCATTGTTTATTGGTATTTTATACGGGTAGTTTCAGGCGGAAGCAGAGCGGTTTAATATTCAGCGGATAAAATTATACAAAATTAGATTGAATAGAAGGTATAATGGTTTGTTAACCTTGAAATTTAAGCTGAATGTATAGCGTAAGTCGTATGCTTTTAGTTCGCTCTGGAAAATACACATGCACCCACTTTTAAATATCGCGATTCGTGCTGCGCGCGCAGCAGGTAATGTCATTGTCCGTTCAATAGAACATGTTGATCATTTAGAAATTACGACAAAAGGCCGTAATGATTTTGTCAGTGATGTTGACCGATTGGCGGAACAAGAAATTATTGCAACGATTCACAAGGCATATCCAGAGCACGCGATTTTAGCGGAAGAATCTGGTGAAGCAGGGGAGAGTGAAACGGTTTGGATTATTGATCCCTTAGATGGCACAAATAACTTTTTACATGGGTTCCCGCATTTCTGTGTGTCTATCGGTGTAATGGTGCGCGGCAAAATAATGCATGCGGTGGTCTACGACCCGATGCGAGAAGAATTATTTACGGCGTCACGTGGTGCCGGCGCCCAATTAAACGATCGACGCCTACGCGTCAGCAAACGAAAAACATTAGATACTGCACTATTAGCGACAGGATTCCCGTTCAAATACCCAGAGCATACGGAAGCCTATCATACGACATTTAAATCTTTGTTTTCTCAAGTCGAAGATGTTCGTCGTGGTGGCTCGGCTGCCTTAGACTTTGCTTATGTGGCAGCAGGCCGTGTGGATGGTTATTGGGAAATTGGCTTGGCACCATGGGATATGGCCGCAGGTATCTTATTGGTCGAAGAAGCGGGTGGCACGGTCACTGACTTTACTGGGGGCGATAATTATATGGCGCATGGTAATGTTGTTGTTGGTAATTTGCCGATTCAACAAGCGATACTAGATGACCTCTCACCGAACTTAACAAATGAATTAAAAAAGTAAGATTTTTAAATCTTACCTAAATTGAATTTAAGGATATTATTTTGAGCACAGTAGAAAATTTACGAAACATCGCGATTATCGCGCATGTCGATCATGGTAAAACCACCTTGGTTGACCAATTACTCCGTCAATCAGGCACCTTTAGTGCGCATGAAGAAGTGGCTGACCGGGTAATGGATTCGAATGATTTAGAAAAAGAACGTGGTATCACGATTCTATCTAAAAATACTGCCATTCGTTGGAAAGGTTATCGTATCAATATCGTAGATACTCCAGGCCATGCCGACTTTGGTGGTGAGGTGGAGCGTGTGCTGTCAATGGTTGATTCTGTTTTGCTGTTGGTTGATTCGGTTGAAGGCCCCATGCCGCAAACACGATTTGTAACGCAAAAAGCCTTAGCGCAAGGTTTAAAACCCATTGTTGTTATCAATAAAATTGATAAACCAGGAGCGCGCCCTGATTGGGTGCTCGATCAAACCTTTGATTTGATGGCAAACTTAGATGCAACGGATGAGCAGCTTGATTTTGAAGTGCTTTATGCATCAGGATTGAATGGTTTTGCAGGTTTAGAATCGGATGTGCGCGAAGGTGATATGGAGCCATTATTCCAGATGGTGGTTGATAAAGTCGCTGCGCCAGATGTCGATCCCGATGGTCCGTTTAGAATGCAAGTCTCGTCGCTTGATTATAATACCTATGTGGGCGTTATCGGTGTGGGCCGGATTGAACGCGGTCGCGTTAAAACGAATACGCCTGTCACGGTGGTTGATGTCAATGGCAAAACACGCCAAGGCCGTGTGCAGCAAGTGATGGGTTTTATGGGCTTGGAGCGGGAAGAAGTCTCAGAAGCACAAGCGGGCGATATTATTGCTTTCTCAGGGCTTGACCCGTTAAATATCTCGGATACATTATGTGATATCAATAATGTTGAAGCCTTGCCACCGCTATCGATAGACGAGCCAACGGTCACCATGACATTCCAAGTGAACAACTCACCTTTCTGCGGTAAAGAAGGCAAGTTTGTCACTACTCGGCAGATTAAAGAGCGTTTAGATCAAGAGCTGATTCATAATGTGGCGCTTAAGGTAGAGCAAACACCGACTGATCCAGATAAATTTAAAGTATCAGGTCGTGGTGAATTACATTTATCAGTATTGATTGAAACCATGCGCCGTGAAGGATTTGAGTTGGGCGTGTCTCGTCCTGAAGTGATTATCCGTGAAGTGGATGGGGTAAAACAAGAGCCTTATGAAGATGTCACCGTTGATGTTGAAGATCAGCATCAAGGTGCGATTATGGAAAAATTGGGGGAACGTGGAGCGGCATTACGCGATATGGCACCAGATGGTAAAGGGCGGGTGCGCTTAGATTTTGTGATCCCATCGCGTGGATTGATTGGCTTTAGAACTGAATTTCTAACGGCTACTCAAGGTACAGGTTTGATTTACAGCGTATTCGATCACTATGCGCCGGTTAAGGAAGGCACCTTTGGTAAACGGATGAACGGTGTAATGATTGCGAATGGTGTGGGTAAAGCAGTGGGTTTTGCTATTTTTAACTTACAAGAGCGTGGTCGGATGTTTATCGGTCATGGTGATGAAGTCTATGAAGGTATGGTCATTGGAATCCATTCTCGTGATAATGACCTTGTTGTGAACCCTTTGAAAGGTAAACAACTGACTAATGTTCGAGCATCAGGGACAGATGAAGCTATTTCATTAACACCACCAATTCGGATGAGTTTAGAGCAAGCTTTGGAATTTATTGGGGATGATGAATTGGTTGAGGTTACACCCAAAAACTTACGTGTTCGGAAAAAGCTATTATTGGAGCATGAAAGAAAACGTGCTTCTCGTGGCTAGTCAACGCAACATATGGTATAAATGACACTGATTATTACGACAGAAGTCAGATTATGCGGATATTATTACTAATTGCCATTGGCTTAATGATTTATATCATCATTAAGCGATTTTTAGATGCGCGGGCGGGCGCTAATCAGCGCCCGGATGCGATATCAAGTGATAGCACTGGTTTAGTTAAATGTGATTATTGCGGCATACACGTTGTAGAGAATGAGGCCATTCAGTCAGACCGAGACACAGTAGTGTATTACTGCTGTGTTGAACATGAAACTTTAGATATTAAAAAACATGGCTGACCCAGCAGTTTCAGAACAGAATATAGACGAATCTATTGCTTGGCGAGGATTGCGGTTGTATGCAATCTATCGTCTTTTATTGGCGATTGTATTATTTGGCTTATTTTACTTTAAGTCTGGCGCTGCCTTTTTAGCTGCGCATGCACCTATTTTCTATAATGTAACAATACAAGCCTATTGCATCTTTGCGGCGGTATGCCTTGTTATTGCATTATTTAGAGGGTTGCCATTTTATTTCTTCCTCACTGCGCAGCTTATGGTCGATATTGTTGTATTGACAGCATTAATACATTTTAGTGGTGGCCTAGATACAGGTTTAGGGCTTCTATTGAGTATTGTCGTGATGATTGGCAGCCTGTTTTCAACAGGTAAATTATCTTTCTTTTATGCGGCATTGGCGACCATCGCTTTATTTGCAGAAGTGAGCTATGGGCAACTAGAAGCAGCCGGTGATCCAAGCTACTATCGGGCTGGCATACTTGGAGTGATGTTTTTCGCAACGGCATTATTGACGCAAATATTAAGTAAACGCGTGCAACGCAGTGAAAACTTGATGTATCAACATGCATCGGATGCAAGTAAAGTGACCGCACTGAACCAACTGATTGTTGACCGCTTGCAGGTTGGTGTGGTGACCGTCGATAAAAAAGACAATGTCTATTCGATTAATCAATCTGCCCGTACGATGTTGGGCGTGTTGGCGAAGCGTGCGGTTTCAGGCGCACATTTATCTACGCTCGCGCCAAAATTACTTTCCCAATTAACGCAATGGCGTCGCAGTAATGATCAACGGGTATTGTATACATTTGAATCCAAACACAATACAACTCAAATTATGCCGAATATGACTCCTTTAAGTAATGGGGATGTGGTTATTTTTCTAGATGATTTGTCGGTTATGACAGAGCAAGCGCAGCAAATGAAAATGGCTTCCTTAGGTCGGATGGCAGCGAGTATTGCACATGAAATACGCAACCCATTAGGCGCCATTAGCCATGCCACTGAATTATTGGATGAAGCAGGTGATTTTAATGCGGAAAATAAAAACTTATTACAAATAATCGATCGACATTGTGGACGAGTGAACGGGGTGATTGATGCGGTATTACAATTGAGCCGAAATAAGGTACTGAATAAAGAGTCCTTTGTTTTGGCGAGTTGGTTAGAAAAATTTGTAGATGAATTCTGTGAAAGTGAAGGGATTGACCGTGCTTTAATCATACTAACAGTGGGTGCGCCATTAATACAGATCTCTTTCGATAAGGCACAATTAAGGCAGATCATGTGGAATTTATGCAGTAATGCATGGCATTATTCAAATTCAGAAAATGAATCATCACAAGTATTGATTCGCTTACAACAGGTGACGGATAATATTAATGAAGAGAAAGCAACTATTGATGTAATTGATAATGGTCCTGGCGTATCGCCAACGGCATTACCACAATTGTTTGAACCTTTTAATACAGAACGAACGGGTGGTGTAGGCCTTGGCTTGCATCTCGCAAGAGAAATGGCACACGCTAATAGTGCATTATTGTATTATGTTGAGGAAAGTAAGCGCACTTGTTTTAGAGTCACGATTACGCCCGAAATTAAACAGGGATTGAAATGAAAGCAACCGCACTCATTATTGATGATGAACCTGATATTTTAGAGTTGATTGTATTAACGCTAGAGAAGATGGATATCATCTGCACAACGGCAGAGACTGTAGCAGAAGCGAAAAAAGCACTGGCGAGTAAAGTGTTTGATATCTGTTTAACGGATATGCGCTTACCAGATGGGGATGGTTTTGAAATAGTGGAATTAATTCAACGCGATTACCGACAAATCCCCGTTGCCGTTATTACAGCACATGGCAGTGTGGAATTAGCCGTACAAGCCTTAAAAGTGGGTGCGTTTGATTTTGTTTCTAAACCAGTTCGTTTGCGTGTGTTGCGTGATCTTGTAAAGAGCGCGCTGAAGCTAGCGAAAAAAGATACCGAAGCAGAAGTGACAGCGGAATCTTCTCAAGCGGCTGAGCGTTTACTCGGTAAAACAGCTGTGATGCATGACGTGCGGCAAAAGATTGCCAAGCTTGCACGGAGCCAGGCACCTGTTTATATTAGTGGCGAATCGGGCACAGGGAAAGAACTGACAGCACGCCTTATCCATGAGCTGGGCGCCCGAGGTGAAATGCCTTTTATTGCAGTAAACTGTGGTGCCATACCTGCAGAGCTAGTTGAAAGCGAACTGTTTGGTCATGTGAAAGGGGCATTTACGGGCGCTAGCAGCGATAAACAGGGCTTGTTTGAAGCTGCCAATGGGGGGACTCTATTATTAGATGAAGTTGCCGAGCTGCCTATGAGCATGCAAGTGAAATTACTACGTGTGTTGCAAGAAAAATCTATTAGACGAGTAGGTGCGAATGCAGAGGTCAGTATTGATGTACGCGTATTAAGCGCGACACATCATAATTTGGCCGAACGGGTGAAGCAAGGCCAATTTAGAGAAGATCTCTATTACCGGATTAACGTGATTGAATTGCCATTACCCTCGCTCCGTGAGCGACAAGATGATATTCCCATGCTGGCTAATTATATTTTAAAGAATATCACGGCGGTAGGTGGAGAAGATAAGGCGGAATGGGTTATTAGCCCAACGGCGATGTTAGCGCTTAAAAGATATGAGTTCCCAGGAAATATTAGAGAATTAGAAAATATATTAGAGCGTGCACAAACATGGGCAGAAAATCAACAAATCGAAGTAGAAGACCTGATGCTGCCCGTGCCCGGTAAAAAACCAATGGCACAGGTGAACGAAGCTATTGGTGATATTGCAGTAGAAAACGATGTGGGCACTGCGCAATCTGACTTAGCTAGCACAATGGAATCCCAAGAGCGTGAACTTATTATGAATGCACTAGAGGAAACTCGGTGGAATAAAACAGCGGCGGCTAAGAAATTAGGTATCACTTTCCGCGCCTTGCGCTATCGACTTAAAAAATTGGATTTAGAATAACGCCGCATTTTGGTGTGTGGCGAATGCTTGTCTGGTATCTTAAATCGACTTTCTAAACCCGATATATGTTTGTCATCTTAGTGGGGAGCGGTTGGTATACAAAGGGAATACTAAATCATAAACTGACCATTTACGTCACATTTTGACCTGTTGCGGTTATCATGCGCGAAGAGAGACCGATGAATATAATTACTATAAATTTATAGAGATAGAAAAATAATTAAATTATCTTTATTAAACAGTACTTTATGGTTTTTTTTGATATAGTTAACAAAGTTGGCATTAAATCTGCATCATCTAGGGCAGACGACTGCTTTACGTCTACTTACTTAAAATAATATGGAGAAGTAACATGAACACAATGAAGAAAGTACAACAAGGTTTTACATTGATTGAATTAATGATTGTTATCGCGATCATTGGTATTTTGGCTGCGATTGCGTTGCCGCAGTATCAAACTTATATTGCTAAATCACAAGTAACACGTGGAATGGCAGAAGCAGGTGCAATAAAAACAGCGGTTGAAGTATGTATTCTTGAAGGCAAGACTGTTATTGGTAATGGTGTGGGTCAATGTGATCCTCAAGCATCTGCATCAACTATCGTTACTGGTGCTGCGCAAGCGGGTGCTCCAGCTGCGACAGCCGGTATTAACGGTTATTCTCAAGCTAACCTTGCAGCGGCGGGTGTTGCATCTGTTGTGGCAACCTTTGGTAATAGTGCTTCAGCAGTAATTGCAGCAAGCACTTTAACATGGACTCGCGTTCCTGCTTCTGGTACTTGGACTTGTGCAACTACAGTGGCTGCTAACTATACGCCTCGTGGTTGTCCATAAGACAAGCTAGAGTTTGGTTAATCAGTGGGGTCTGACTCCTTTGATTGAGCAAGAATAAAGAAAAGCCCCGGCAATTTTCCGGGGCTTTTTTATGGATGATAAAAAATGAGTTAAAACCCCTGTTTGCTAATAAGAATAGCAGATGTCATTGTTTTTAATAGTTAGTCTATTGATTCACGCAGGGATAGGGATACACACATGAAGATCCAACTTTACCGTCGGTATGCTGTTCTATTTATATGAATTAAAAATGCATCCAATCTTGCAGGATAATATTTTTTTAGAGGAATCAATGAAACAACGGCATGGATTTAATTTGATTGAAGTGACGATTGGGATTGCGGTGATTGCGATTTTGATGGCGCTTGGATTGCCTGAATACCAGAAATATAGGGCAGCGTTACAAGTCGAAGAAATAATGGCAGATTCGGCAGCGCTTAGGCTGATAGTGGATAGTTGTATTGAGCAGGGCCGGCTAAAGCAAGGGGCTGCTGAAGGTGAATGTAATCTCACGATTGGCACACTTAATTTAATTGATAAAGGTGCCGCCGAGATAAATGCTGGGCAGATGTTAACGTCGACGACCAAAATTGTACTGACGTTCAGTAAGCGTGCTTCGATTGTTATTTCAGGTAAAACATTAGAATGGAACCGGTTTAGCAATGGTGAATGGTTGTGCACATTTGATGGTGGCATACAATATGTGCCGACAGATTGTCAATAATTGGACCAAAGTTAATCTGAGCTAGAGCTAAGCATAGCCAATGGCTATCTGAACATTCTCTTCTCTGTGTTTGTATAGGTGATTTGGTTGTCTAGATAAAAAGCTGGAATTTACTTCCAGTGGTAAGTCAGCAATTAAGTCCGGTAAATGGTTTCAATCAGGTGAAAACCAAACTTTGTTTTAATCGGGCCATGCACGGTTAATATGGGCCTTTTAAACACCACATTATCAAATGCTTTTAGCATTTTACCAGGCATGAATTCACCCAGATCACCGCCTTTTTTTGCAGATAATTTACACAGAGAATGTTTTTTAGCGAGGCTGGAAAAGTCTGCACCTTTGGCCAACTGTTGTTTTATTTTCTCAGCTTCTTCCTTGGTTTTTAGCAAAATATGTCGTGCCGATGCGATTGCCATAAGGTTAAGCACTTAATCCTATTTCGCTTAGTCCCATTTCAAGGCGGCACCTGTTTGATATTCTGTGACTTTGGTTTCAAAGAAGTTCTTTTCTTTACGCATATTAGCTTGTTCATCTAGCCATGGCAATGCCATTTCAGCGCCAGGGAAGGGCGCTTTATGTTTAAGCTGTTTGGCGCGACGGTTGGCGATAAAGCGGAATTGTTCCATATGGGATTCGAGTGAATAACCTAGAATTGGATCTTTTAGGATATAACTGGCATAGATTGCTTCAGCCACTTCTGATTCTTCCCACATTTGCTGAATCTTAACGGGATCGAGCACCAAGTTTTCTTCTTTGATTATTTGGTTAACAACGCGGATACCAAAAGAAGCATGTAGCACTTCATCTCGCATAATATATTGCAACTGCTCAGCAGTGCCTTTCATCAGACCGCGACGCTGCAGGGCGAAGATAGGGCTAAATCCATTATAGAACCAGCAGCCTTCAAAAATCCCACCAAAGAAGGTATAGGCCATCACGAATTCTTCGAGTTCATCGCGATTAGTCAGATCCATATCGCTACGCAATACGGATTCAAGCCGTCTGTTGGCAAGATTAATTTTTTGATGAATTTCAGGCACCACGCGATAGCGGTTATAAATTTCACTTTGATCAAGGCCGATGGTTTCGATGCAATGTTGGTAGGTCCAGGTATGTAATGCTTCTTCATAGACTTGGCGCGCTTGGTAAATTTGCAATTCAGGCGCAGTCATTTTTTCCATTACAGCAAGGCCAATATTCCGCATTGCAAGGATATCAGAGGTGGTCAGGTAAGCCATGACATTCGTGTAAACATGCTTTTCTTCTAGTGTGAGCTTATGGTTAAAATCATGCAGATCTTGCGTCATATTAATATCTAACGGCGTCCAATGATTTTTATTGGCGTTCATAAAATATTCCCATGCCCAAGGATATTTAAAGGGTGCGAGTTGGTTCACATCCGTACCACCATTGACAACACGTTTATCGTTGACATTAACGGGTTTGATATCGTGTTCTTTTTCAAACGGCGTCAGAGGTGCAGTTTGCGGCGTAGTCCCTGATACAGGTGCTGTACCAGGCATATCCCCAGTTTCGGATAATACTATTTCCGCTGGGTTCGGGGCTGCTGTTTGTGTTGCCGTGGGGTCGGCAAATGGATTATCCCAATTTAGACCAGACATTATTGGCAGGCCTCACAATCTGGCTCGAGGATGGAACAGGCTTGAGGCGCTTCAACCCCTGCACCCATAGTGATTTCATCCAAATTTGAACTGCTTTCAGCCGCTTCGATTACCGGAACCGGGGCAACGCTGGTTTTTTCTTGCCCAGTGGCGCCTTGTGAGCGGAGATAATACGTTGTTTTTAGACCTTTTAACCAAGCAAGTTTATAGATGTTATCCATTTTTTTGCCAGAGGGTTCGGCCATATAGAGATTGAGGCTTTGGCCTTGATCAATCCATTTTTGGCGACGCGAGGCGGCTTCAATCAGCCAGCGGGTATCCATTTCAAAGGCCGTAGCATAAAGGGCTTTAAGATCATCTGGGATGCGGGTAATAGATTGTAGGCTGCCATCAAAATATTTGAGATCGTTAATCATCACATCATCCCACAAGCCTTGCTGTTTAAGATCATTCACCATATAAGGGTTGATCACGGTAAATTCACCTGATAGATTCGATTTCACAAATAAGTTTTGATAAGTAGGTTCAATCGATTGGCTAACACCACAGATATTCGCAATGGTTGCGGTGGGCGCGATGGCCATGGTGTTAGAGTTACGCATGCCTTGCTCTTTAATGATAGCACGCAAGGCATCCCAATCAAGTGTTGTACTGGTATCTTGTTGCAGGTAAGCACCACGGGTCTCTTTCAGAAGTTGAATTGAATCAACGGGCATAATCCCTTGATCCCATAGGCTGCCTTCATAGGTGCTATAGGTACCTTGTTCTGCTGCCAAATTAGAAGAGGCTTTAATCGCAAAATAACTGACGGCTTCCATTGAGGTGTCCGCAAATTTGACCGCGTCATCCGAGCTATAAGGGATGCGTTGTGCATATAAAGCATCTTGGAACCCCATAATACCGAGGCCGACAGGACGGTGGCGCAAGTTAGATTTTCGCGCTTGCGGCACACTGTAATAGTTATAGTCGACCACATTATCAAGCATCCGCATTGCCGTATTAATTGTCCGCTCAAGTTTCTCCATATCCAAGCCTGCTTCGGTGGTATGTTGCGCTAAGTTGACCGATCCCAGATTACAGACTGCAATTTCATCATCTGAGGTGTTCAACGTGATTTCAGTACAGAGATTAGAGCTATGCACAATCCCAACATGTTGTTGTGGAGAGCGTAAATTACACGGATCTTTAAAGGTCATCCAAGGATGGCCTGTTTCAAACAACATACCGAGCATTTTCCGCCACAGATCAACGGCAGGCATTTGGCGACTATTACGCATTTCGCCGTTGGCGGATTTTTCTTCATAAGCGACATAGGCGGTTTCAAATTCAGCGCCTGTCAGATCATGTAAATCAGGCGTTTCTTCTGGAGAGAATAAGGTCCATTGATCTTCTTCAACGACTCGCTTCATAAATAAATCTGGGATCCAGTTAGCCGTATTCATATCATGGGTACGGCGACGGTCATCACCAGTGTTTTTACGTAAGTCTAGGAAGTCTTCAATATCAATATGCCATGTTTCAAGGTAGGCACAGACGGCACCTTTCCGCTTACCACCTTGGTTGACGGCAACAGCGGTATCGTTGGCTACTTTTAAGAAAGGCACGACACCTTGAGATTTACCATTGGTCCCTTTGATATGGGCATTCATGCCGCGGACACGAGTCCAATCATTACCGAGGCCACCCGCATATTTTGAGAGCAAGGCGTTATCTCGCATGGCACTATAAATACCACCCAAATTATCAGGCACGGAGGTGAGATAACATGATGACAACTGAGGTCGCAAGGTGCCTGAATTAAAGAGGGTAGGCGTACTACTCATAAAGTCGAATGAAGAGAGCAGACGATAGAATTCAATGGCCCGATCTTCACGATTAACTTCATTAATTGCCAAGCCCATCGCCACGCGCATAAAGAATGCTTGTGGTAATTCAAATCGAATATCATCTTTATGAATGAAATAACGGTCAAAGAGGGTTTGCAGGCCAAGATAATTAAATTTGAAGTCGCGTTCGGCATCGAGTTCGTTAGCGAGGCGCTCTAAATCATATTCTGCTAATTGTGGTGCTAATAATTCATGTTCCACGGCTAATTGGATGTAGGCAGGAAAATAACTGGCATAGCGTTCTGCCATTTCATGTTGGGTAGCTTGCTCTGAACGTTTGCTGACAAAGCTTAATGCTTCATGGCGAATACTATCCATCAACAAGCGTGCGGCTACATAGCTATATTCGGGATCTTTATCAATGAAGGTACGCGCAGACATGACCAATGCTTTTTCAACATCTCGTTCATTAATACCATCAAAGATATTACGTTGCATATCTTTCATTATGGCTGCTTTATCAATAGCGGTCATGCCTTCACAGGCTTCATCAACTAAATTTTCTAAGCGTGCTAGATTAATCGGTGTTTTATTACCATCTGCATCGGTAACCATAATGCCCGCATTGGTTTCAGCTGCTTCTGGATTGGCTGCTTGTTCTTCTGCTCTGGCGGACGCCTGTTGTTCGCGATAAATAACATAGGCGCGTGCGGCTTTATGCTCGCCTGATCGCATTAACATCAATTCAACTTGATCTTGAATATCTTCAATATGGACGGTATCACCCTCATCAAGACGGCGTGTAAGATTAGAGATGATTTGTTCTGTTAAGGCGGCAACCGTTTCATGGATACGTTGGCTGGTTGCTGCATTATTGCCCTCGACAGCTAAAAAGGCTTTTGTCATTGCAACTGCAATTTTGCTGGGGTCAAATGGTGTGAGTTTGCCATTGCGGCGGATAACACTATATTGCCCTGATATAAGCGTGGAGGATGGGCTAGGGATATTGTCAATAAAAGAAGGAATGTCAATGAGCGGTTCAACGGTATCGTTACTAGTATTAGCAGCAGGGGAAGGCGTATTTTCTTGGCTCATAATCAATTCTCTCTAGGTGTTATTATTTGTCTAAACCACTATATCTTGTGGTTTCTAAACTGTTAACCACAAGATAGAGGGTTTGTTGCGAAATGGCAAGTGGAAAAATGTGATCAAGCTGTGGATAACTTGGGGAGAAAACGGGGCAGGTCAATCAGGCCAATAGATAGCGCGAAAATATATAAATTTAGATTGTTTATTTGTGAAAATAGGTCTGTTTTGTAAGGGTTATTGGATACATTTTTGGGAGGCCTTGCTGTAGCTTATTCTACCTGTGATCGGATCGCCTCAAGCACCTCTGGGATATGATTTTTCACTTTTACCTTTGACCAAATAGTGCGCAAAACACCTTTTTTGTCGATTAAAAAAGTACTGCGAACAATACCCATATATTCACGTCCATATAATTTTTTAAGTTTGATAACGTCGAATAAGCCACAGGCTATTTCATCCTTATCGGAAAGCAGGTGGAATGGGAAGGCATGTTTTATACGGAAATTGGTATGGACTTTAACGCTATCGCGGGAAATCCCAAAAATCACCGTATCTAATGCGGTGAATTCGGCAAAATGGTCGCGAAATGCCTTTCCTTCTTGTGTGCAGCCGGGGGTGTTGTCTTTTGGATAGAAATAAATAATGACATTTTTCCCACGGTAGTCATCAAGCTGAAAGTCTTTGTTATCAGTGCTAGGCAGGGAAAAGTCAGGGATGATTTCATTCAATTCGACAGTCGTCATTATTATTATCCTGTTTTTTGATATTTTAAGGTGCTTAAAAATAGCCTATCATATCGCATTGTTTGATAGATAGTTTTAGGAGGCTTGCGGTCATGTTGACTGGGAGTATGGTTGCATTAGCAACCCCAATGCATTCAAATGGTAGTATTGATAATACACGGTTACGTGCGTTAGTTGAATTCCATATTGAAGCGGGCACAGATGCCATTGTGGCGGTCGGGACAACAGGTGAATCTGCAACATTGAATGTGGCGGAGCATTGTGATGTTATTCGTCAAGTGGTAGCGCATGTTGCAGGACGGGTGCCTGTGATTGCAGGTACAGGCGCAAATTCAACCAGTGAAGCGATTGCATTAACGCGTAGCGCGAAAGAGGCAGGCGCAGATATGGCCTTGCTGGTGACACCTTATTATAATAGGCCCACGCAAGAAGGTTTATATCTGCATTATAAAGCCGCGGCTGAGGCAGTTGATTTGCCGCAAATCTTATATAACGTGCCTTGCCGTACAGCATGCGATTTATTGCCAGAAACAGCGGCAAGACTAGCCAGAATTTCGAATATTATTGGGATTAAAGAAGCAACCGGTGATTTATCACGTGTTGCAGTCTTACGCGAATTATGCGGTGAAGATTTTGCGCTCTATACAGGCGATGATTCGAATACCGTTGATTTCATTCTCCAAGGTGGACAGGGTGCCATTTCTGTGACTGCGAATGTGGCGCCTGCGAAGATGCATGCAATGTGCGTAGCAGCGCTTGCTGGAGATGAGAAAACGGCGCGCGAGATTGATGTAGATCTTGCTTTGTTACATAAAGATTTATTTATTGAAGCCAATCCTATTCCTGTAAAATGGGCGTTAAATGAAATGGGCTTAATCTCGGATGGCATTCGTTTGCCGATGACGGTATTATCAACACAATATCAATCAACTGTACGTGATGCCTTAATGGCGGCTGGCGTACTTAAATAAGATGGAATAAAAATGAAAAAAATTCTTGTTGGCAGTCTATTGACGTTATTGCTATCCGGCTGTGGTTTTGTCTCAAACTTAGATTCAGTGGTGCCGGATAACCGTGATAAATATCGTAAAGCTGAAACGATGCCAGCATTGGATGTGCCTCCAGATTTAAGCAGCACACGGATTAATGATGAGATTGGTGGAAGCACTGATTCAGCCAGCTATTCTGAATTTGAAGAAGTTGAAAATAATCCGCTTGCAACACGTTATGGTGTAGAAGGGCAAGCGAAACCTTCGTTAGCTGGCGAAGGCAATGCGCGCCACTTAGTGGTGCCAGGCGATCGTATGTTGACATGGTCTCGCACATTAGATTTCTGGGCAGAAACCGCCGTATCAGTCGCGCGTGAAGATCAACGTATTGGCTTGATGGATACGAGTCCTGATGCAGAAGGCTACGCCTATCGTTTACGTATGGAACGAGGCGCCACAACAAAATCATCAGAAATTTATTTATCTGGCCAAGGTGCAAATGAAGACAGTCAGAAAAATGAAGTAATGCTACGAAAATTGGCTGATTATTTAGGGGTGTTATATCAAACAGATCAGAAACAAGCTGCAGCGCAACGTCCTGTTCAAAAAGCAACAGCGACTTCTGTTGCATCAACAACACGCTTAGAATTGGTTGATCATCCTGCCGGTGGTCGAGCATTAATGGTCGGTGAGGATTTTGCAACGGTTTGGAAAAAAGTAGGCCGAGTATTAGATAGTCGAGGCTTTGCAGTGGAGGATCGTAATCGTGGTCAAGGTACGTATTTCATGCGCTATATTGATCCTTTGACGGAACGCAAGAAATCAGGCTTATTGAAGAAACTCGCTTTTTGGCGAGATGATGTTGATAATAACCCAGAAGAATTTTCTTATGTTAAGCTCATTTCAGCTGCAGCTGAAACGCGCATTGTGATTTTAGATGCAGATGAAAAGGTAGATGGTTCTGAACGTGCGAGTCGTTTATTACAGTTATTGAAAGAACAGCTCGCACAATAATTTTAGGCTGGCACCAGAAATTAGGATTTTTGATTGAGACCAAGGCGGATTGTTTTCGAGCACCGCAATGTATAGATAATACATGAGGAGCGGAGAAAATAATTCAACGTAGGTATCAGGCAAAAAGACAATTTATGGAGGTTGCTTATGCGATTTGCTTCACTGGGAAGTGGTAGCCGAGGCAATGCTACGCTTATTTCTAAAGGCAACACCTGTTTATTGATAGATTGTGGTTTCTCTGCGCGAGAAGTGGAAAAAAGATTACAAAAATTTAATCTTACGCCCGCCGATCTGACTGCCATTTTAATCACCCATGAACATAGTGACCATATTGGTGGTGTACGGGTATTAGCAAAAAAACACCGACTTCCTATTTGGGCAACCGCGGGCACCGCAGGAAACTTGGCTGAAGATGTGCAAGATCTTGTGCGCACCGTGCAATATCATACGACATTTACATTAGGCGAGGATGAAGATACGATTACAGTCTATCCTTTTCCTGTGCCGCATGATGCACGCGAACCTAGTCAATTTGTATTTGAGGATGGGGAATATCGCTTAGGTTTGCTCACGGATACGGGTATGATTACACCGATTATAGAAAAGGCTTTAACGGCTTGTGATGCATTAATGTTGGAAGCTAATCACGATATAGAGATGCTGGCACAAAGTGTGTACCCCGATTATTTAAAGCAACGTGTGGGTGGACAATATGGCCACCTAAATAATAAACAAGCCGCTAAATTATTAGAAAAAATTGATACTTCTCAACTGCAATATTTAGTTGTGATGCATGTGAGCGAAAAAAACAATACAGCCGAATTGGCAACAGAATCGTGCGTGCAGGCAATGGGGTGCGATGCAGACTTCATTACAATTGCGGCACAGAATGAAGGTTTTGATTGGCGACAGTTAACAAGAGAATAAGAATGGAAAAAAGAAACGAATTATTTGCAGGCAAAGCAAAAAGTGTTTATACCACTGATGATCCTGATTTAGTTATTTTGAGTTTTAGAGATGATACCTCTGCGTTTGATGGCGAAAAAATTGAGCAATTACAACGTAAAGGTGAAGTGAATAATAAATTTAATGCATTTATTATGCGTTATCTTGAAGCTGCGGGTATTCAGACGCATTTTGAAGGCTTATTAAGCCATAATGAGGTTCTCGTTAAGAAACTCGATATGATGCCAGTAGAGTGTGTGGTGCGTAATCGTGCAGCCGGTAGTTTATGTCGACGCTTAGGCGTGGAAGAATCTATGGTATTAGAACCACCTATATTTGAATTCTTTTTGAAAAATGATCCACTGCATGATCCGATGATTAATGAATATCATATTGAAACGTTTGGTTGGGCAACGGCAGAAGCCGTTGTGGAGATGAAAATACTTACTTTTAAGATCAATGCACTGCTTAGTAAACTCTTTGCAGATGCAGGCATGATTCTAGTAGATTACAAGTTAGAATATGGCTTATTTAAAGGTGAAGTAATATTGGGCGATGAATTTAGCCCCGATGGTTGCCGTTTATGGGATGCCGCTACGGGTAAAAAACTAGATAAAGATCGTTTTCGTCAGGGATTGGGCGGGGTGATTGAGGCCTATGAAGAAGTCGCGCGACGAATTGGTGTGCCGTTATAGAAAGGCCCAATTTGCTGTTTGTATGTAGCCGAAATCAATGGCGAAGTCCAACTGCTGAGAAAATATTTAGGCAGAAAGGGTATCAAACACGCTCAGCAGGTACGAGTCCGAGTGCTAGAAAAACAATATCTATGAATGATGTGAATTGGGCGGATATTATCTTTGTGATGGAGAAAAAGCATAAAAATAGGCTAACTGCTAAATTTGGTCAGCAGTTAGATGGCAAAAAAACACCTATTTTAGAGATACCAGATGAATATCAATTTATGGCGCCGGATTTGATAAGCCATCTTGAAGACACGATCATGCCATTTCTGGACGTGGAAGAATAAGAGACAAAAAAATACCCGCGTGAAAGCGGGTGTTTTTTTTGTCTCTGTATAGTCTTAAGAATTAAGACATGATCAGCCCATAAGCGACCAAGGCAACCCAAAAAGCGGCAAATGCAAAGATAATAAATGTGAAGTTTTCAATAATAAATTTTTCCATTTTTCTTACCTCGTTAAGTAGATGAGTGTGTGTCAAATGACATAACTCTAATATACCAGTAAAGCAAACCTTATGCTAGCTTGTCATCGGCCACATGATAGTGTGGATCTTCGATTACGTTGACTTCGATCAAGTCTCCTGCATTTGTCAGCAATTGGCGACATTCTTCGCTGAGATGTTTTAAGTGTAAGGTCTTGCCCGCTTTAATATAACGTTCAGCCAAATTATCAATCGCTTCAATTGCAGAGTGATCATAGACGCGTGAATTTTTGAATTCTAGGATAACGTCATCTGGATCGGCTTTGGGATCAAATAAATCACAGAAGTTACGCACTGAGCCAAAAAATAGTGGGCCATTGAGTTCATGAACACGTGAACCGGCTTCATTGGTATAGCTATTGATATTAAGGTGTTTCGCATGTTGCCAAGCAAACATCAATGCCGATACAATGACGCCGACAATTACTGCTATTGCCAGATCAGAGATAACTGTTACGCCCGCTACCAGCGCGACCACAAATACATCCGCCGCGGGAATTTTGCCAATTAAGCGGAAGCTTGCCCATTCAAACGTACCGAGCACCACCATAAACATCACGCCAGTTAGCGCGGCAAGCGGAATCAATTCGATTAAGCCAGAAGCGAATAGGATGAAGAATAAGAGGAAGAGCGCAGCAGAAATCCCCGATAAACGACCACGACCGCCGGAATTAATATTGATCATGCTCTGCCCAATCATCGCACAACCGCCCATCCCCCCAAAGAAGCCCGTCACGGTGTTGGCAATGCCTTGACCGATACATTCTTTATTAGGTCGACCATTGGTTTCGGTGATTTCATCAATTAAGGTCAGCGTTAATAATGATTCAATCAGGCCAATTGCGGCGAGAATTAAGGCATAAGGTGCAATGATATATAAGGTTTCAAAATTTACCGGCACCATTGGAATATGAATAGAGGGGAAACCGCCTGCAATCGACGCCAAATCACCGACAGAGCGCATATCAAGGTCTAATCCAAGCACGATAAGGGTAACGGTAATAATCGCAACCAGAGAAGCGGGTATGGCTTGCGTGAGCTTAGGGAGGAAGTGGCTAATCGCCATCGTGAGCGCAACAAATCCTAGCATCATCCAAAGGGCACTGCCGGCCATCCATTGGCTTGTGCCATCAACCGTTTCTTTAAACATGGGTACTTGCGCGAGGAAGATAACAATCGCCAGTCCGTTCACGAAGCCGAGCATGACGGGGTGGGGCACCATCCGAATAAACTTACCGAGTTTGAATATTCCCGCTAATATTTGGAATATACCCATCAGAACCACAGTCGCAAATAGATACTCGACACCATGATCAGCCACCAATGCCACCATTACAACTGCCAGCGCACCGGTTGCACCAGAAATCATCCCTGGGCGGCCACCTATAGCGGCGGTAATCAAGCCAACTAAAAAAGCCGCATAAAGGCCGACTAGCGGTTGAACGCCTGCGACAAAGGCAAAAGCAACGGCTTCGGGTACTAAAGCAAGCGCAACAGTGAGCCCTGATAAAACATCATTTTTGATATTTTGAGGACGGCGTTTGAGTAAAGCTGTAAACATGGGGAATCCTTGGGAATAAATATGCTGAAAAATAAAAAGGGCCTGTTCCTAGTGGAGCAAGCCCTGTTTTATTTGGTACCGAGAGTCGGAATCGAACCGACACTTCCGAAGAAACTGGATTTTGAATCCAGCGCGTCTACCAGTTCCGCCATCCCGGCATTCAAGCGCGCCATTATACGATGTTGGGCTAGTTTAGGAAAGTATTATTTATGTATTGCTCAGTGATTATGGCAGAATTCACACAGGGTATAATGGTGTTATCAATAATCAATATGGAGCGATAATGACAACAGTACAATATCGTGTATACATTGGATTGTTGTTACTCTGCGCTGCCTTGGCATTGTTTCCTTTTGAGGGCGTAGTGGGCCAACAACTCACGGATATGCTCAAAACAACACTCGCTGTTTATGCTGTGGCAAGAGGGCTTAACGCTGTTATTTCAATGGCACAAGGCACAGAACTGGCAATTGAACCAATGGGAGTGGGGATTACCTTGACACCTGGCGAAGCGCTTGATCCCTTGAATGACTTGATTGAACAAGTTTCCACGGTACTATTATTTGCGGCGGCCTCTTTAGGCGCTCAGAAAATCATGTTGGGGATGGGCGATGTAGCCTTCTTTCGTTGGTTATTGCTGGGTTTATCGCTGATTGGGCTGGTTATGTTTCTGAGCAAACGCATGCCGCCTCGGTTATTTTTGAATATTGTATTAGTGTTGACCTTATTACGCTGTGTCGTGCCGATTGTGGCCTTTGTTTCACATTATATGCAAGATAATTTAGCGGATGATAGGCAGCAGGCTGTATCGGTGTTAGTTGATACCCAACATAATGTGGCTGCGATTAATAAATCATCGGATGAAAAGCAAAGCTGGTATGAAGGGATTAAAGAAAGCCTCGATATCACGGCAAGAATTGAAATAGTAGAACAAAAAGCAGAGCAGGCAATTGAATCGGCTATTCGGGTTCTAGCGGAATTTGTTTTGGTGTTTATTATCCTACCGATCTTATTGGCGATGACATTGCTCGCGTTATTTAAACGATTACTGAGGTAGCAATTTGGAGATAACACGATTCACGGTGGGCGCATTGCAAGTGAACACCTATTTATTGCAAGATGAAGCAACAGGGCAGTGTGCTATCTTGGATACAGGCGAAAGCGATGAATTGGTAACGCGCATACAAGCATTGGAACCTGCACCTGATATTCGGATGATTCTCCTCACCCATGGCCATTTAGATCATGCAGGTGGTTTGCCTTATCTGCAAGCGGCCTTTGATGTGCCGACGTATTTACCGCGATTAGAAAAACCCTTGTTTAATACCTTGCCGCAGCAAGGCGATTGGTTTAATAACCCAGCAATGAATTGTGAATGTGGGCGTATCGATCATTGGGTTGATGATGGCGGTAGCATTCAATTAGGCGACACAACCCTAAAGTTCATCTCAACACCGAGCCACACACCAGGTCAGGGTTGTTATTATGATACACAGGATATCTTTGTTGGCGATACCATTTTTGCTGGCAGCGTGGGGCGAACAGATTTACCGCTGGGCAACCCTGCTTTGATGGAGGCGAGTTTACGTAAGCTAATGACCTTGCCGCATGCCTTGCGTGTACACAGTGGACATGGACGGCTAACAACTTTGGCGGATGAATTACAAAACAATCCCCACTTACAATTTTTAAGAGAAGGCTAGAAGAATAATATGGCAGCAATCAACAATCTTATTGCAGGATTTCAACGTTTTAAAGATCAATATTTTGGTGATGATAGCCGGCTCTATGCAGGCTTTAAAGATGGCCAACCCGCAAAAACATTGATGATTTCATGCTGTGATTCACGAGTTGATCCTGCGATCCTAACGGATTGTTCTCCGGGAGATTTATTCACGATTCGCAATGTGGCGAATCTGGTGCCACCTTATGAAAAGGATGGTAATTATCATGGCACAAGTGCTGCCTTAGAATACGCCACTAATATATTGAAAGTAGAAAATATTGTGGTGATGGGACATGCCAGCTGCGGGGGTATAAAAGCCTTGTGGGAGCATGAAGATGAAGTTGATGCGGGTACAGAATTTATCCATCCTTGGGTCTCTATTGCCGATGAGGCGAGAGCTAAAATAAAAGCGGAAATGACCGATGCTTCGGAGACAGACCAACTGCGCGCCTGTGAACATGCTGCAATATTAGTCTCGCTTGATAATTTATTAACGTTTGCGTGTGTACGCCAGAAAATTGAAGCTGGGGAGTTGAGTATTCATGGTTGGTATTTTGATATGCATCGTGGTGAATTATTGAGCTTCAAACCAGAAGACGGGATGTTTAGTCCAGTTGAAATTTAGTTGTTTTTCCAAGTTTACTGAAAGGGAGTGCATCTGAATGGAAAAAATAGATTATAAAAAAGGGCTAAAACATTTATACAGACCTTCAATAAAAGAAGTTACAACAGTAGAAGTCCCCGTAATGAACTTTCTTATGGTTGATGGAGAAGGAGACCCTAATACATCACAATCTTTCCAAGATGCTATCGATGCTCTATATCCACTTTCGTATACACTAAAATTTATGATTAAAAGAGGGGAAATAGGAATTGACTACGGGGTTTTGCCACTTGAAGGATTGTGGTGGGCCGATGATATGTCCTCATTTAGTGTAGAAAACAAAGCGGGTTGGAAATGGACATTAATGATTATGCAACCAGAATTAGTTACAAAAGAAATGGTTCTAGAGGCTATTGAAAGTGTTAAAGAAAAGAAAAACCCAATATCTTTGCCATTGGTAAGGTTTGAAGCTTTTGAGGAAGGAAAGGTTTCACAAATAATGCATATTGGCCCATTTTCAGAAGAAGGCCCAACAGTTGAAAAAATACATTCCTTCATTGAAAAAGAAGGTAGCCAAAGAATGGGTAAGCATCATGAAATTTATCTAAGTGATATTAGAAGGGCAGCACCAGAAAATTGGAAGACTATTATTAGGCAGCCGATGTCATGAAAAACACAATCAATTGCTTGCGATATCTTTGGTGATTTGGATTTTTTATAGTTTGTTCTACGAATCTTTTTAACGTATAGTACCGCCTTGCTTTAGGTGTCGTTGCGCTTGCGTAACGGTGAAACGGGAAGTTGGTGAAAAACCAACACTGCCCCCGCAACGGTAAGTATCCCTTGGTGGATATGAGTCCGGAGACCGGCCTAGGGTGTTCACACCAATATCTTGATATTGGCCTCTATTTTTACAAGATCGCGGGTGAGCTGATCTTTAGGAGCATTCACATGACAACACAAAACGTGTTTGGCGTTAATTCACTACGTCACAAAATTAAATTTATTTCTTTATTTATTGCCACAGTGGCATCGTCTGCCAGCTATGCTGATTCATCGTTAGCACCGGTAACGGTAACGGCTAACCGGATTGTGTCAGAAAGTGTTGCTGCGTCAACAACGGTGATCACTCGCGATGATATTGATCGTTTACAAATCACCAGTTTGCCAGAATTATTATCGCGCCAACAAGGCATTAGTATTGTCACACAGGGCGGCGCGGGCGAGCTCAGTAGTTTATTTATGCGGGGTACGGAATCAGACCATGTGTTAGTGTTGGTTGATGGTGTACGTTGGCAATCTGCAACAGCGGGTGCGGCGGCATTGCAACATTTCCCGGTTGATCAAATTGAACGGATTGAAATTGTCCGTGGGCCACGTTCTGGCTTATATGGTGCAGAAGCGATAGGGGGCGTGATTCAAATCTTTACCCGCCAAGGCGACACAGGATTTCACCCAACTGCCCGTATTGGCTATGGTTCTGATAATACTAAAGAAGTCAGTATCGGCATCAGTGGTGGTTCGGAAAATACCCATTATAATGTGAGCGTTGCACATCAAGAAACCGATGGGATTAATGCCCTACTGAATAATAATCCAGATAAAGATGGCTATCAAAATCAAAGTATTTCAGCCAATATTAGCCACACATTTTCAGAACGCTTTAAGGTTGGTTTGAGTGCTTTATATGCGGAAGGTGAAAATGAATACGATGGTTTTGAATTTGATCCAACAAATTTCAGCAATTATGACGATGACACGGTGCAACAAATTATCAGTGCCAACGCCGCATTTGTAGTGACCTCAAATTGGATGATAGATTTCAAGCTGGGCGAAAGCCGTGATAAATCGGATAATTTTCAAAATGGCTTGAAAAGCAGCACATTTAATACCAAACATCAGTTTGCATCATTGCAAAACACCGTCTCATTCGCAGGCAATCAAACGATTGTTTTAGGCTTTGATTATGATGACGACGAGGTGGAGAGCACAACCGTATTCACAGAAAAATCACGTGATAATAAAGCCGGGTTTGTGAGTTGGTTAGGTGATTTTGAAGGCGTGAATGCCGGTATCAGCGGTCGGTATGATGATAATGAGCAGTTTGGTGGTCATAGTACGGGTAATGCAGAAATCGGCCTGCGCATCACAGATGCAATTCGTTTGGTCGGTAGCTTTGGTACAGGCTTTAAAGCGCCGACATTTAACGATCTTTATTTCCCAGAATCATTTGGTTTCCAAGGCAATCCAGATTTAGATCCAGAAACAGTACGCGCTCATGAAATTGGCTTAGAAGGTGATATGGCCTGGGGGCAATGGTCAGCACGTTATTACCATAATGATATTGATAATTTGATTACGATCAAATCAGATTTTTCAACAGTTGAAAATGTAAATAAAGCGCGGATCCGAGGCATTGAATTGGCTGCCTCGGCTTCAATCTTGGATTGGGATATTGCAGCAAATGTATCATTTCTTGATCCTAAAAATAGAGAATCAGATACGCTGCTAGCACGTCGGGCGCGTCAAATGGCGAATGTTTCTATCGATCGCAGTTGGGGTACATTCAGCGCAGGCGCAAGCTGGAAGCTGCAAGGCCATAGTTATAATAATGTAGCGAACACGCAGCGGTTGGCTGGTTTTGGGCTAGTAGATTTACGAGCACGTTATCAGGTCGCACCTGCTTGGGCAGTGGAAGCACGCCTGCAAAACCTATTTGATAAAGACTATTTCACTGCCTTAGATTTCTCAGGGAATGGTTATCAATCTTTAGATCGAACGGGCATGATCTCAATCGTCTATCAGCCTTAGGACAAGGAAAAAACATGGGAGCCCTCTCCAGGTTGGGTGAGGTGATTCTAAATATGATTCTCCTCACCCAGCCCTCCCCAGCAAGGGAGGGCTATTATAAATGATTGCAGTCTGCTTAAATACAGAGGAAAATACCCCGTTTAGAAGCACTCTGGAAGTATAAGACAGACCATGACGCAATTTGATGATAAAGCTTTTGCAACACGCGCAGTACGCACGGGACAACAACGCACCCATGAGGGAGAACATTCGGAAGCCATATTCCTTACCTCAAGCTATGTGTTTGATAGCGCCGAGCATGCGGCTGCGCGATTTGCAGGCGATGAAGTGGGAAATATTTATTCTCGTTTCACCAATCCGACTGTGCGTAATTTTGAAGAGCGCCTCGCAACCTTAGAAGGCGGTGAAGTCGCCGTGGGCACCTCATCCGGCATGTCTGCCATTCTAGCCACCTTTATGGGTTTACTGGCGGCTGGCGATCATGTGGTGTCTTCTCGCAGTATCTTTGGTACGACTCGGGTATTGTTTGATAAATATCTTTCTAAATTTGGTATTGAAACGGATTTTGTTGCGCTCACTGAAATTGCGGCATGGGAAGCGGCGATTAAACCGAACACCAAGGCCTTATTTTTAGAAACCCCTTCAAATCCTTTGAATGAGATTGCGGATATTGCTGCATTAGCTGTATTAGCGAAGGCGCATGATTGTGTGTTGATCGTGGATAATTGTTTTTGCACGCCTGCCTTGCAACAGCCGTTGGCATTAGGGGCGGATATTGTTGTGCATTCTGCAACGAAGTATATTGATGGACAAGGTCGTGCCGTCGGTGGGGCAGTGGTCGGCAGTGCAGAATTAGTCGGTGAAGCAGTGTATGGCTTTTTGCGTACGGCAGGGCCGACGATGAGCCCCTTCAACGCGTGGATATTCTTGAAAGGCTTAGAAACGCTTGATATTCGGATGAAAGCACATTCTGCTACGGCATTAGAATTGGCGAGATGGTTAGAGCAACAACCACAAGTATCAAAAGTATTTTATGTTGGGCTGCCCAGTCATCCACAATATGAATTGGCTAAACAACAGCAATCTGGCTTTGGCGGCATTATTGCCTTTGAAGTGACAGGTGGGCGTTCGGCTGCTTGGCAGGTAGTGGATGCCACTACATGGCTATCGATTACGGCTAACTTGGGTGATACTAAAACCACCATTACTCACCCAGAAACCACCACGCATGGTCGTTTAACGGAAGAAGAACGCGATCTCGCTGGGATCAGCGATGGTTTATTGCGGATTTCAGTTGGGCTAGAAGATGTGGCGGATATTAAAGCTGAATTACAGCTTGGGTTTGATCTGCTTTAGAAAAAATTAAGCTAACGTGGATAGTCGTTTTATTTATGATGCTGGCTTGTGAAATTCAATTACGTTGCCGTCTGGATCTCTAATGAAAAAGAAATTTGCGCCTTCAAATTCCACTTTTTCTGTAATTTCAATTCCTTGAGACTGAAGCTGTTTTTCTACTGATTCACTATCTGTGATTTCCAAGGCAATATGAGTGTAGCCGGTATGTTTTTCAGGGGTGTCCATTAGTATATTTGTCGGTGATGCATTTTCAGAAGTGTTTAGTATGAAGTTGATATTGACTCCAGAAGGGTGATCCATGATAGCTACTGGCTCCGGGCCGATAGGCCCAGCAATAAATATGAACCCAAGTTTTTTATAAAAGGTCCGAGAAATTTCCAAATCTCTGATTCTAATCCCTACATGATTAATTCTAGTAATTTCTTTCATGTCACCCCCTTGATATTAGAACCCTGATAAGTTTGTCTGATGTATAACGATCTAGCGCAGCGGAGGGCCCAAGTGAGCTGAGCGAACGCTTGAACGCTTTGTTATGCATTTTCGAGTTTATCCCATAAATTGGTTACTTCTATTATTTCATGAGGAGATAAGAGCTTTTTTGGATTATTGTCCAGTAGAAATGCAAACATATTGTTTAATACAACATATGAATGGTCAATGGAGTTTCCCTTCATCATAAATATCGACATTAGGAAAGTTGCCATGCACCTCGTCGAATTCACTTAATGAAAAACTATAAAGATTCTCATCATTTGATATAGCATTCCTAAATTTAACCATTAATAATTGAATGAGACTAATCTCGTATGATGAATATATTTCTGGATTCATATTTTATGCCTAACGGCTGCCGGCAATAATAGGAATTATTGTCATAAGTTTAATTAAAGTTATAACGAGAACCACAATTCTCGGTATTGTCGTTAAAGCACCAAACCGAGAACTAAAGTCACTGTGTTTTAACTATAAATCTTCTCAATATCCGCTTTATGATGTGCCATCACCTGCGGACGTTTAATCTTCATGGTGGGCGTCATTAAGCCTGCATCAACTTCCCAGGCATCCAGTGTGAGGGCGACTTTACGAATTCTGGCATAGGCGGGGAAATCATGGAGTAAATCGCGGAGCATTTTGGTGATATTGGCATGCACTTCTTTATTATTGAGGCTTTCAGTATCAAAAGGGTCACAGCCATGCTTTTTGGCAAAGCTGACCCATTTTTCTTGATTGAGTACGAGTAGGGCAGCAAGGAAGTTTTCGCCTTCGCCGATAACCAGCGCTTGTTCAAATAAAGAATCAAGCAAGATGGCATTTTCAATGTCGCCTGGTGGCACTTTTTCGCCATTAGACAGGACTAAAATATCTTTAATTCGGCCTGTTATGTGGATTCTACCATCTTCAATTTTGGCTTGGTCGCCGGTATGTAACCAACCGCGAGAGTCGATGACTTGTGCGGTGGCTTTATGGTTATTCCAATAGCCGAGCATATTGCCGGGGCCACGAACGAGCAATTCATCATTATCGCCAATCATCACGCCAACACCGGGTAAGGCAGGGCCAACACTGGTGGGATCATTATTCGTAGGCGTATTCACACTGACCATGGGGCTGGTTTCAGTTAAACCATAGCCTTGTAATAAACAGAAGCCAAGGCCAATAAACATTTTGGCAACGGGTACGGGTAGGGCGGCGCCGCCACTGATGATAATACGTAAATTACCCCCCAATTTATCTTGTACTTTTTTACCGACAAGCTTATTGAGCAGCGGATTAAGCAATAAACCGGGGCGCCAGCCTGCTTGTTTTTGATCGTATTGAAATTGTGTCCAGCCCGTTTTCATCGCGGTGTGGAATAGGGTTTTCTTGAGGTTTGATCCTGCGGTCATTTGATCTTGTAGGCGCACGTAAATGCGTTCAAAAATACGGGGTACGGCGATCATAATAGACGGCTTAACATTTGATAAGTCCGTTGAAAGCTGGGCGATACCACGTGCATAGGCAACACATGCGCCTGCCATCATGGGCAGATAATAACCTGCCGTGCGTTCTAATGTGTGTGAAAGCGGTAAGAATGACAGAAAGGTGTCATCTTCATTAATATCATTGACTAAGCTAAGCGATATCGCCGCAACAGACAGCATATTATGATGGCTAAGCATCACACCTTTAGGTCGCCCGGTGGTGCCAGAGGTGTAAATAATAGAGGCTAATTTATGAGGATCAGTATCCCATTCTTGTAAATCACCCCAATTTTCGGGCAGCCAATGATTAGAAAAGACAGCAGGGTCTGATAAGCCCGCCGCATCACCGTCACCTAGAATAATCACACGTTTTAAGGCATGGTCTTCGGTAATACTCGGTTGTAATTTTTTCCATTGCCCTGCCGTTTGTAAAAATACTAATTTAACATCGGCATCATTCAGAATATAGGCAACATTATCGGGTCTATCATCTGGATAGAGCGGCACGACGATCAAGCCCAGCCCTAAGGCGGCTTGATCGAAGAATACCCATTCTTTGCTGTTTTTGAGATTCAACGCAACCGTATCACCCGGCTCTAGGCCTTCTTGCATAAGCGCTTGTTGCCAACGGGCAACTTGGGTGGCAGTTTCTTGCCAGGTGATGTCAACCCACGATTCATTATCGCTATCATAGCTGCGATAAGCAGGATTATTGGGTGTACGGCTTACGCGTTCTTGGAATAGACCATACAGTGTGCCTGCTTGTTCGAGTGCAATCGTATCTTGTGCTGCCATCAGGAATCTCCGTTTAGCGTTTAAATATTATAGAAATTCCCAACGTGCTTGCAGGCCTAGAATATCAACATCGGCCTCATATTCGCCTTGGAGGTTATAGCCATTATCATCTGTTTCATTGATTTCAGGATCTTTAACAAAAACATGACTATAGCCTGCATCTACCGTTAAGTGCTTGCTGACACGGTAGCTAGCACCAACAGATAACCAGTTACGTGTGTTATCTGGAATACGTGCTGTACGGCGCTCTGGGCTAGGAACCGGTGTTTCTTCATAGGCATAGCCTACGCGGAACGTCCATTTGGGGCTGTGTTCATAGATTGCACCAATACCATAGCGCATTGAATTTTCCCAATCTTCTGGTTTAGTGCTGTTTAGAATCCCGGCAGATTCAATTTTGAGCTCTTTAAAGCGACTCCAACGCACCCAAGTTGCATCCGCCACAATGGCAAGTTTATCGCTTGCTTGATGATGCATGGCGAGAGAGAGATTTTCAGGCACAGTAACATCACCTGATATTTTTTCTTTTGTTACTTGTACACCTGCACCAGTTGTGAGCTTGCCATCACCTCTGAGCGTGTGTGATATTTTAGAGCGGTAAGCGAGACCCCAGCGGGTATATTCCGTCGCTTGGAAGGTTGCCCCTAAGTTATAACCCCAGCTCCAATCATCGGCAGTGAGCTTGACCTTACCATCAGCGGCTTGTGGGAAACCGGCTGTGGCACCCAAATCTGCTGCTTGGGTAAGTTCTAAATCAATATATTGTGCGTTAATGCCCGCGCCTACAGACCATTTATCGTTGACCTTAAAACCAATGCTCGGGTTGATGTTAACAGTGAGTAGATCGGATTTGATAGCATGATAACGGCCCACCCAATCATTGTCATATTCAGTGACTAGACCAAAGGGTGCATTCACACCGAGGCCCAGCACTGCGCGATCATTTAGGCGATAGGCCAAATAAAGATTAGGCACAATTCCAATTTCGTCTGTTTCATCATCGCCGCCTACCAAGGGCTGGCCAGAGAAGCCACCAGCGCCACCAAAGTTAGGTACCGCGGAACCTTCATTATTAAATTTGGCACGTGAGAATATGGCGTTGACGCCTTGGTTGATTTGGCTATTAGTGAGTTGTGTTAAACCTGCTGGATTATAGAAAACAGTGCTGGCATCTTCGGCCACTGCCGCGCCACCTGCGAATGCACGACCTAAACCAGTGATACTTTGTTCAGCAACCGCGTAACCTGCTGCATAACTGCTTGCACTGAATGCTATTGCACTGACGATGCCGCCAAGGAGCAATGCACTTTTCTTAATTTGTTTTGCCATCGAATCTCTCTCCAAATTCTTTAAACCAAAGGTGCCATAAAACATGGCATAAAGGTTAAAAGTAACCCATGAACTAAAAAGGTGCAAGTCTTAGCAGGGGTGTATTGTCATTATGGCAAGGTAAAGAGCAGCTTAGATGCGTTGAAACAACAGGTCCCATACGCCATGACCAAGCCGGTGCCCACGTTGTTCAAACTTAGTGAATGGGCGGTAGTCAGGGCGTGGAATGAATTGACCCGTTTCCGCACAATTTTGGAAATCTGTATTTTGTGAGACATCAATTAACATGTGTTCTGCATAATGTTCCCAGTCCGTAGCAAGATGAAAATAGCCGTGTTTTGCAATCTTTCTAGCAAGCAATGCGATAAATTCAGGTTGAACAATACGCCGTTTATGGTGTCTTTTTTTATGCCATGGATCGGGGAAATAGAGTTGTACGCGGCTCAGGGAGTTATCTGCAATTTGTTTATTTAATAATTCAACCGCATCCATGCACGCGACGCGCAAATTAGTAATCTGATGTTTTGCTATTAAATTAAGCAGGTGGCCCACACCAGGGCGATGTACTTCGATACCTAAATAATCTTGTTCAGGGTGCGCGATGGCCATTTTTGCTAGGCTATCACCATTACCAAAACCGATTTCAATCACTTTTGGTGCATCGCGACCAAATAGCGCATTCAAATCAATAAGGGCTCCTTCATCCACCCCAAAATCACCCCATAGGGTATCCAAAGCGCGTTGTTGTGCTGTCGTTAATCGTCCTTCGCGCTTAACGAAGCTGCGAATAGTGCGTAAAGGTTTGCTATCATTCAAGGGATAAGGCGCTCTTTGGGGCATATGGTTAGTGGTTAGAGGGTGATCATACGCAATTACGCCAAAGCAATCAAAACAAGTGCGTACAAATTAGATAGGTGAATTCTTGGAACAAGATAAAATTATTAAGTCCGTTAGGCATTGGGTGGAAACTGTGGTGGTGGGGTTGAATTTATGCCCTTTTGCTAAAAAGGAATTAGTGAATAACCGTGTGCGGTTTGTGGTTAGCGAAGCGGAAAATGAAGCGGATTTATTGATGGCTTTGCAAACGGAACTAAATATTCTCGAGCAAGATCATGAGATTGAGACAACGTTATTGATTCATCCTAAGGTATTGCAAGATTTCTACGATTACAATGAATTTTTGGATGCAGCGGATGGTCTATTGATAGAGATGGAACGCGATGGGATTATTCAGGTGGCGAGTTTTCATCCAGATTATCAGTTTGCAGAAACGGATCCAGATGATGTGGAAAATTATACGAATCGCTCACCTTATCCCTTATTGCATTTGATTCGGGAAGCAAGCTTGGAAAAAGCGATTGCGCATTATCCTGATGCAGATAAGATCCCAGCGCGGAATATGGCCTTATTAAGAGAACTGGGTTTGGATAAAATACGCGCTTTATTTACGGATGAGTTATGACAGGCACGGTTAAAATGATTTTAATTGCTGAGCAAGCGGGCGACACGCTCCTGCCAATTCAATCTGCAATGTTAAGAGTAGGGAAGGGCATTGTGGGCGATCGCTATTACTCAGGGCAGGGTGAGTTTTCCAAGAAACATGAAGGATCACCTGCGCTTGAAGTGTCATTGATTGAGCAAGAAGAAATAGACCAGTTCGAGCGCGTTACGGGATTGGGTTATACGGCGGCAGATTTTCGTCGAAATATTGTGACCGAACATATCCGGTTGAATGATTTAGTGGGTAAAGAATTTTATATTGGCAAGGTGAAGTTAAAGGGCATTAAATTATGTGAGCCTTGTGCTTATTTGGCGGCGAGATTGGGCGAACAAGTAATGACGAAACTATTGCATAAAGCGGGGTTGCGGGCACAAGTATTAGTGGGTGGTGACATCCAAATATTAGATTCAATAAGAGAACGTTAAAATGGCATCGTGTTGTGATTCAGAAGCGCCTAAACCGGCAGAACCTATTGTAAGCAGTAGTTGCTGTGGGGGCGAAACGGAAACGGTAGTAGCAGAGCCTATTATCGTCGGAAGTAGCTGTTGTGATAGCGACTTACCGACTGCAAAACGGCGGTTTGATTGGTTGCTCTGGGGCACTTTATTTTTGGTGACAGTGGCTTATTTGATTGATTTAGTCGGTTTGCCTATTTCTGGTGCGATAGCGGAGATGACATCGGCTGTGCGTAGCTTAATGGACAGTATGTGGATTGGTTTAGGCTTAGGCATGTTTTTTGTGGGTGTGTTGGGGCGGGTGCCGCGAGAATTTGTGTCTGGTGTGTTAGGGCGAGGCGATAGCGCAGGTGGGATTGTGCGGGCAACGTTTGCGGGGGTGTTATTAGATTTATGTAGTCATGGCATTTTATTGGTTGCGATGCGTTTATATCAACGCGGCGCAAGCTTAGGCCAAGTGATGGCCTTTTTAATTGCAAGCCCGTGGAATTCATTGTCGCTCACCGTTATTTTGATTGCCCTAATTGGCTGGCAATGGACGTTATTATTTGTTGCTTGTTCGATGTTTATTGGCATTGTGAGTGGATTGATTTTTAATGTGTTAGTGAAATCAGGTCGTTTGCCTGCGAACCCCAATATTGTTGATATGGCAGGCTTTGAGTTTTGGCCTGAAGCCAAATCTCGCTGGCAAGCGACAAAATTTGATTTAGCGTGGTGGAAAGGCATGCTGTGGGAAGGCTTAAAAGATTCACGGATGATTGTGCGCTGGCTATTACTGGGTGTGTTGTTGGCAGCGGCCATTCGAACCTTTGTCTCTATCGAGCATTTTCAAACCTATTTTGGTGCGACATTGGCGGGGTTAGGGATGACACTAGTGGTGGCGACAGTGTTAGAAATTTGCTCTGAAGGATCAACGCCTATTGCAGCGGACTTACTGACGCGGGCGCAGGCACCGGGTAATAGTTTTGCCTTTTTGATGACAGGTGTGGCGACGGATTATACAGAAATAATATCTTTAAAAGAAACCACAAAATCTTGGAAAATAGCCTTATTTTTGCCCTTGGTGACCGTGCCACAAGTGATTGTTTTTGCATGGGTAATGAACCTAGCGGGTGCTTAGGAATACTATTGAATAGTGAAATTCACAGGCGCGAGCCACGCTGACGTAGTATTATATAAGGTCTACTAGCGTGCACAGTTACGTATTAAAGTGCTGAACATTTAGCACGATAAATAAGAAATCTCGGAGAGAATGGCAGATGGCGCATCCTGTATTAGAACAAGTTACGAATGACATTATTGAACGCAGCAAGGAAATGCGTGCGATCTATTTAGCGCGGGTGGATGCGGCAGTTGAAGAAGGCCCTTATCGTTCTCAGTTAGCATGTGGCAATTTGGTGCATGGTTTTGCGGCGTGTGCGCTCGGCGAGAAAACTGATTTATCGGGAAATGTGAAGGCCAATGTCGGCATTATCTCATCTTATAACGATATGCTTTCAGCGCATCAGCCATATAAAGATTATCCGGATATCATTAAAGCAGCCGCGGCGAAAGCAGGCGGGATCGCACAGTTTGCAGGTGGTGTACCTGCGATGTGTGATGGCGTAACCCAAGGTCAACCGGGCATGGAATTATCGTTATTTAGCCGTGATGTGATTGCGATGTCGTCGGCGATCGGCTTGAGCCATAATATGTTTGATGCCGCTTTATTTTTAGGCGTGTGTGACAAAATCGTACCCGGTCTATTAATTTCAGCATTAAGCTTTGGTCATTTGCCAGCGGTATTCGTGCCAGGTGGTCCAATGCCTAGCGGTTTGCCGAATAAAGAAAAAGTACGGATCCGTCAGCTTTATGCTGAAGGCAAAGTGGGTCGCGATGCCTTATTAAAAGCAGAATCCGAGTCTTATCATAGCGCGGGCACGTGTACGTTCTACGGCACAGCGAATAGTAACCAGATGATGGTTGAAATGATGGGCCTACATTTACCCGGCAGCTCATTCATCAATCCAGGTACGCCATTGCGTAAAGCGCTAACCGAAAGCGCTACTGAGCAAGTATTGAAATACACCGCGCTAGGCGATGATTTCCGTCCTATCGGTTATATGATTGATGAAAAAGCGATTATCAATGCGATTATTGGTTTAATGGCAACGGGTGGTTCGACGAATCACACCATGCATTTAATCGCAATTGCGCGGGCAGCAGGCATTATCGTTAACTGGGATGATTTCGATAAATTAACCCGTATTATTCCCTTATTAACCCGAATTTATCCGAATGGCGACGCTGATATTAACCACTTCCAAGCAGCCGGTGGTATGGGCGTGTTAATTGGTGAGCTATTGAAACATGGTTTAATGCACGAAGACATTATGACGGTTGCATCAACGCGCGGCATGAATAGTTACACCGAAGAGCCTAAACTCGTTGACGATAAATTGATCTGGGAAGAAGGGCCGGAAGATTCGCTAGATACGAATGTGATTGGTACGGTTAAAAAACCATTTTCAACCAGTGGTGGTTTGCATTTGATTCACGGTAATTTAGGCCGTGGTATGTCTAAGATCTCTGCGGTTGCCGAGGAGCATCAAGTGGTTGAAGCGCCTGCAATGGTGTTTGATGATCAAGATGATGTCGTTGAAGCATTTAAACGTGGCGAAATGGAAAAAGATTTGATCGTCGTATTGCGCTTCCAAGGGCCAAAAGCGAATGGGATGCCAGAATTACATAAACTCACGCCATTATTAGGTTCGTTGCAAGATAAAGGCTTTAAAGTCGCGATTGTGACCGATGGTCGTATGTCGGGCGCGTCAGGCAAGATACCTTCTGCGATTCATATGTGCCCAGAATGTGAAGTCGGTGGGCCGCTTACGAGAGTTCGGACTGGCGACATGATCCAGTTAAACACACAAACAGGCCGTTTGAATATTCAAATTGACGCGGATACGTTTGAGAACCGCACACAATGTATCAAAGGCAGTACAGACCATCATTATGGTATGGGGCGTGAGCTGTTTGATAGCTTCCGTAGAGGCGTTTCTTCAGCAGAAACGGGGGCAATCAATATGTTTAATAATGATGAGCTGTAAGCGAATCATTCTGAATTAATAAACTTAAATTTTGGAAAAAATATAATGAGCAAAACAATTAAAGAAATAATGAATTCATCACCGATTGTACCCGTGATGGTAATTAATAATGTTGAACATGCAGTGCCGTTAGCGAAAGCATTGGTAGCGGGTGGGATTACAACATTAGAAATCACACTGCGTACGGATGCGGCACTAGAATCTATTACCCGTATTAAAGCAGAAGTGCCAGAGGCGGTTGTGGGTGCGGGTACGATTATCAATATCGTGACCTTAAATAAAGCGATTGCGGCCGGTGCTGAATTTATTGTTAGCCCTGGCACAACAGATAAAATGATTGATGCAGCATTGGCAACAGGCGTGCCGTTATTGCCGGGTATTGCGAACCCAAGCGATGCGATGCGTTTATTAGAAAAAGGCATCACAGAAATGAAATTCTTCCCGGCAGAAGCAGCAGGCGGTATCCCGATGCTGAAATCAATTGGCGCGCCGATTCCGCAAATCACATTCTGCCCAACAGGCGGTGTGAACCAGAAGAACGTACGCGACTACTACAGCCTACCAAACGTAGCATGTGTAGGCGGCTCATGGATGTGTGCGGCTAATTTAGTTGATGCTGAAAACTGGGATGAAATCACCCGTTTATCTGCTGAGGCGATTAAGTTGGCGACTGGTTAAATTAGAGTTAATGGCAAAAACGGGTGCTTTTTTAGCTGTTTTTCAGTGGTTTTCTAAATAATAAATGATCATCTTTGTCTTCAAATCCTTACTCATTCCACG
>VAPK010304803.1_pt1 | contig 37500 bp, 33 predicted proteins | sample 3395031 | NCBI WGS metagenome assembly VAPK01 (sample SAMN08290443, study PRJNA428436) | hydrothermal vent metagenome | isolation source: Deep-sea hydrothermal vent chimney 1 | place: Pacific Ocean: Juan De Fuca Ridge
ATATCCCGCTGAAAAAGCGGGATTAGTTCAACTAACTATTTCGAATGCTCCGCTTATCGCGGATTTTCAAAATAGAGTTTCACTAATAAAAAAAGCCTTACTCATGTAAGGCTTTATGAAAATAAATGTCTTGTATAGTCTTTAACTAAGCTCTTCTAACATTTACGGCGTTGAGTCCTTTTTTACCTTCTTGAAGATCGAAAGTCACGCTGTCGTTTTCTTTGATTTGATCATTTAAACCCGATACGTGTACAAAGTACTCTTTGTCGGATTCTTCGTCTTTAATAAATCCAAATCCTTTTAATTCATTAAAAAATTTTACTGTTCCTTTATTCATGATATTAATTGTGTATTAAAATATGCGCAAATATACACCTTATTATCATGTTTACACTTTTATTTTCAATAAATTAATTAAAATATTTTTATGATAGCATGTTGCGCTTAGTCAGTGGCTCTAAGATGTTTCCAGTGCCTACCAGACCAACAGTAGAAAAGGTTATCCAAAGATGGCCAAACTGAAATAGTGATAGTTAACCCCACTTTCCTGACTGATGCGAAAAGAAGGAGAGAGTGAGTTTGGAAAACAGCAGGCCAAGAAATTTTTCTACTTTTGTTTCACGAGGATTCTCATTGCATGAACATTATTTTGTTCCAATATTTTAAAACCCCTTTCGGGGAGCTGAAAATCGCCTCCTATGACGGTCGTCTTTGCATGTGTGACTGGCGTTACCGGAAAATGCGGGAGCAAATAGATCAAAGGATCAACCAAAAGCTAGGCACTGAATTTAAGGAAAGAACTTCCGATATCATTGAAGAAACCAAAAGACAACTGAATGAATACTTCGCCAGAAAACGCCGTGATTTTGACATTCCTTTGCAATTTGTCGGCAGTGATTTCCAGCAGAGAGTCTGGAAAGAACTACTGAATATCCCATACGGCCAAACGGAAACCTATCTTGGACTTTCATCCCGGCTTGGCGATATCAAAGCCATTAGGGCAGTAGCGACTGCCAATGGCGCCAATGCCCTTTCCATTATTGTTCCCTGTCACCGTATCATTGGTTCAGATGGGAAATTGATCGGTTATGCTGGCGGATTGATAACGAAACATAAGTTGCTTGAGCTAGAAAACGAGCAACGGAAAGAGCTGTTGTTATTTGATGAATAAAAAAGGAAGGGCTAAAGGTTAAAGTAAAAAGGATTTGAACGTTGAGAGAATCGGAATACCGAATATTGATCAACGATTTTAGATCTGAAAATCGGCTATTTTTGATTTCAGAACTTTCCGAATCTCAAAAACGTTAATCGGTGTTCGATATTCAATTGGGATTAACTTCGTTGATCCAAAATATGGGAGGCTCAGCAGAAAACCCATGTTAGCGCATGGGTTTTCTGCTTTGCGGAAGGTAAGGGATTCGAACCCTTGGTACGCAAAAGCGTACAACGGTTTTCGAGACCGCCCCATTCGACCACTCTGGCAACCTTCCAGAGGCAAAATTAGAAAATTATGGTTTTATTCCGGATATTTTTCTAATTATTTATATTTTTGATCTTCAACACTTTATTAATCACAACCATCGAAAACCCAAAAATTATGAAAACTTCATGTGGCGGATGCCATGATTTCGTTGATCCATTTTGAGTAACTTTAGCTCTGTTTTATGTGAAATAATCCCGGTTTTAACCAATTTGGAATTATTTTAAATAAGAAAAAAGTTGTAAATTTGCATCCGAAATAAATTTTGAAATCATGTTTAAAAAAAGACGGTTTACATTAGATACTACCGATAAGCCCACCCTTGAAAAATGGTATCGCCTCTTGACGCTGGGAAGACAGTTGGACAACAAAGCGCCAAATTATTTAAAGCAGGCACTGGGCTGGTCATACCATGCTCCTTATGCCGGCCACGACGGTATTCAATTAGCAATAGGTCAGGTTTTTGATAAAGAAAATGATTTTTTATTTCCTTACTACCGGGATATGCTGACAGCCATCTCGGCAGGACTTACGGCTGAGGAAGTTATTTTAAACGGAATTTCAAAGGCTACGGATGTTGCAGGCGGCGGACGACACATGTCCAACCACTTTGCAAAACCGGAATGGCACATCCAAAATGTTTCTTCCGCAACGGGGAACCACACTTTGCATGCTGTGGGCGTTGCCCGTTCTATTAAGATATACAATGGAAAAGGTGTGTCCATCAGCTCACAGGGAGAATCGTCTACTTCGGAAGGATATGTTTTTGAAGCCATTAATGGTGCTGCCAAAGAGAAACTGCCCGTTATATTTGTAATTCAGGATAACAAATATGGAATTTCCGTTCCCCAGGCTGACCAGTCGGCCAACGTACGGGTTTCAGAAAATTATCGCGGGATCGGTAACTTGAGAATCATGTTCTGTGACGGCAAAAACGTGTTCAATTCTATGAATACAATGGCCGAAGCAAAAGAATATGCTCAAAAAAATAGCATTCCGGTCATCGTACATGCCAATTGTGTGAGAATACATTCGCATTCAAATTCTGACAAGCATGAGCTTTACCGCGATGAAAACGAAAGACGTTGCGCCGAATTATCAGATCCATTGCACCGTTTCAGGGTTCAGTTGATTCATTCAGGAAAATTTACAGAAGAAGAATTAGATCAAATGGACCAGGATGCCAAAAAGGAGATTTCCGCTGCGCACAAAAAAGCCATTGTCGCACCGGATCCCGATCCTAAATCCATCTTTGATTTTGTGACACCTGAACCTTATGTAGGCACCAAATATCCCAATGGAACACACGATGGAACTAAAGGTGAAAAAATGCGTCTGATCCAGGCTTTAAACACCACTTTAAGAGCTGAGTTCCGTAATAATCCTGATACTTATTTATGGGGGCAGGACATGGCCAACAAAGACAAAGGTGGTATTTTCAATGTTTCCAAAGGAATGCAGGGTGAGTTTGGGCCGGTAAGAGTTTTCAATGCCCCAATCGCAGAAGACTATATCGTAGGAACTTCCAACGGAATGACACGTTACGATGAGAAAATCAGGGTTATAATGGAAGGCGCTGAATTTGCCGATTATTTCTGGCCTGCCATGGAGCAGTTGGTTGACAGCTCTCATGATTATTGGCGCAGCAACGGGAAATTCTCTCCCAACATGACTATCCGTCTTGCTTCCGGCGGTTACATCGGTGGCGGACTTTACCACTCACAGTCAACGGAAGGCACTTTAACAACCTTTCCGGGATTAAGAGTTGTCTACCCTTCCATCGCTGACGACGCAGCCGGTTTGCTCAGGACGGCCATCCGTTCCAAAGGAATTACCGTTTTCCTGGAACCCAAAGCCTTGTACAACGATCCTTTGAGCGAAACCATTGTCCCGGAAGATTTTGAAGTTCCTTTCGGAAAGGCAAGGATTCGTCGCGAAGGAACGGACATGAGTCTAATCACCTTCGGCAACACCTTGCCCATGAGCCTTCAGGTAGCAGAACAACTGGAAAAAGAAACCGGAAAATCTATTGAAGTGATCGATCTTAGATCGTTGGTTCCTCTGGATACGGAAACCATCCTGAAGTCGGTACAAAAAACTTCTAGGGCTTTAGTAGTTCATGAAGACAAAGTCTTTTCAGGTTTTGGTGCTGAAGTAGTAGCAACCATCACTTCAGATGCCTTTGAATTTCTGGATGCACCAGTTAAAAGGGTTGGAGCAACTTTCACTCCCGTCGGATTTAACCGGATCCTTGAAAAAGCGATCCTGCCCAACGTTGAAAAGATCAAAGCGGCAGCACAAGAACTTCTTGATTATTAATGAACTAAAATAGTTTTATAAGGCTATCTCAAAAGGGCGGCCTTCTTTTTTGGGTAGAAAAAGGAATGGTTGAAAGGACGGAAGGAAGAAAGGGGTTATAAGTTTACTTGCCTGTGAAAGTGTCTCTTTGTCACGCTGACCTGACCTCGCAGTGTCTAATACTTATTTGGTTCTACCACGAATTTAATGGTAAATTTTATATGTGGATGGTTTAAATGCCAAACATTCAAACATTTAGATGGATTATTGCAAGAAATAAGGCTTAATCCTCTTATATATCTGATATTTAATACTATAATTGCCTTTTACTTCATACCTTCCACTATATTCGCAGTAGTACCACTTATTTAAATCCCTGCCAGGCCTGGCTTCATTACACTGCTAATGACAACTACGATTAGGTAGCTGTTTTATAATGGGTAAGTTCTATAAAAACGGGCGTCATTGCGATGAGTTTAGGGAAGGGTTGTGCGCTAGCGTGAAGAAGCAATCTCTTCATAACAACGGTTGTCATAATATGATGTGGAACAAATTTCTTTGGGTTAGGTCTCAGAATGAATCATTTAATTTGATTTGAAAAGGCTTCTCATTGTTTGCTCAAACGAAGTAAAATCTTCTTTTTTCAAATACCATTCTCCAAAGCGAGTATTTGTTTGTTTCTGAAAAATTATGTACTGATGAATGGCGCTTGCCAGGTAACTCATTGAGGCAGTGATAGCAGCCCCTGTATATCCGTAAAAAGGGATCAATGCGAAAGCAAAAATCAGCATGACTACAAACCCTGTGATATTGGAGAACAAATTCACCTTAGGATTTCCCACACCTGAAAAATAGTGGCTGAAAATATTGCTGGCGGCCAGGGCCAGAACCCCAGGACTCATCGCTAAAACGATCCATCTAATCTCTCCAAAACTTTTTCCAAAAATAGATGTATAGAAATTGGAAGGAATGCTAAGCAGTACAACAACGCCGATAAGAGTCAGGGTCAGTGAAAACTTCATGGATTTGATGGTCAAAGCCTTGGAATACCATGCATCACGTGAATTGGAGATGGACGAAAACTGCACCAGCGAAATGCTCTGTCCGGCGAGCCGCAGACCTTCGGTCAATTGAACACCTGCACTAAACAATCCAAGAGGTGCGAACCCGCCAAAAATTCTTAACAGATAGTAACTGAACCTTTTATTTCCCAAGTGTAAAATATTTGCTCCCTGGGTTATGGAGCCGTAATAGAATATCTGTTTTACCATCACATTCCATGAGCGAAATGAAAATCCTCTCATGCTTTTTGCCAGAACTAAAAACCCAAAAATGGCGCTGAGTCCCCATGAGAAAGTCAACGACAAAACATAGGAAAGCACGGAATATTGATGTTTAATCAGCATCAGAAAAGAGAAAATCAGAATAAACACTACTATCTGTAAGACAAAAGCGATGTTGTACGTTTTTATTTTATTCAAGCCCAGCAAAAGGTTGTAATGAGTTTGCATGAAACCGTTCAACAGGGCAAGCAAAATGATCCAGAAAGCAAATCCGTCCGGGACAATAAAAGGTTGTATGGCAGGAATGAAGTAAAAAACGATCCGGGCTAAAAAAACCACACACACAATTACCCATAAAATCCAGAAGTAAGCAGGAAGAAGAAGCTTGGATATTTCTGTCCGGGATGCAAAAAAGACCAAAGTGCTACCGGCCAGAAAATCAACCAGTAACTGGATCACGGTAACGTTTACTACAATCAGGCTAATCTCACCCAGTTTTTCCCTTCCCATAAGACGGGTTATCATCAACAGGGCAAGCAGATTAAACAGCGCATTTAAAAAGCGTGTAGCCGTGGTTCCTAGTATGTTTTTCACGATCATGGTTACAGCAAATTTAGTTTAATATTGTCATCAGGCAAGTCGGGTTGCTATTCGATTTATTAGTGAAGTACCTTTTCATTGAAATTCAGGTTTGTCCAACCCGAAAGATTAAGCCAGCAGCCGGGATGGGAACGGCAGCTCGGAGGGGCAAAGCTGCTGCTGCGCCCGGGGAGGCAGGGCGACGAAGGAGCCACTGAAAACCCGTTGGCACTGCCAGCTTTTGCACCGAGGACTATAGTGTACAGCCCGATAAGCTGCCCAAAAAATAACCACTTATAAAACGGAGTGGAGGAGTAGTCAATATTGTATTATTTTTGAACGACCTGAAGAAAACGGAATGAAACTATCAGTTGTCATCGTAAACTACAATGTGGAACACTTTCTTGAGCAGTGCCTGATTGCCGTTCGTAAGGGTCTCCGGCAGATGGAAGGGGAGATCATTGTGGTTGACAACAACTCCGTGGATAACTCGCTGAAAATGCTTAAAATCAAATTCCCTGAAGTTCAGGTGATTGCCAACAAAGAAAACCTGGGATTTGCCAAAGCCAACAACCAGGCCATTAGAATTGCAAAAGGGGAATTTATCTTGCTCCTTAACCCTGATACCGTGGTTGAAGCGGATACATTCGATAAAATCGTCCGTTTCATGGAAAGCCATCCGGAAGCCGGTGGTCTGGGCGTCAAAATGGTGGATGGCTCCGGAAAGTTTCTTTCTGAATCTAAAAGGGGGCTTCCAACACCATCTGCCGCTTTTTATAAAATTTTTGGTTTCACATCCTTGTTCCCGCACTCAAAGCGGTTTTCAGAATACTACATGGGCTATCTTAATGAAGATGAAATTCATGAAGTGGACGTGTTGGCGGGGGCTTTCATGATGATCAGCAGAAAAGTGCTGGATCAGATTGGCTTACTGGATGAATCTTTTTTCATGTATGGCGAAGACATAGATATTTCTTACCGCATTACAAAAGCGGGCTATAAAAACTTCTATTTCCCCAAAACACGTATCATTCATTACAAAGGCGAGAGCACTAAAAAGAGCAGTGTGAACTATGTGTTGGTGTTTTACAAAGCCATGCTGATCTTTGCAAAAAAGCATTTCACCGGGAAAAATGCCTGGCTGTTGACGCTTTTCATTCATATTTCCATTTATTTCAGGGCGTTTCTGGCGCTGGTTGCGCGGTTCTTTGGAAAGATCACCTTGCCGGTATTGGATTTTCTTGTGATTTGGGCCGGCATGACCTGGATAAAAACAATCTGGGCACATCAGTTTACTTATCCGCAAGGCGGAAGCTATCCCGAAACTTTTGTGCATTTCGTGATGCCTGCTTATGTTGTACTATGGCTGGTGGCTATTTTCTTTATTGGAGGATATGAGAAACCTTATAAAATCAGGAAATCGATCTTGGGAATCCTTTCCGGAACTATCATTATTTTGGTTCTCTATGCTTTGCTTCCTGAAAGTTTGAGGTTTTCCAGAGGCCAGATATTGACGGATATGCTTTGGGGGCTACTAGCACTACCTTTGCTGCGATATTTAATGTATCTTATTGGTTTTAGGAATTTTAAACCTGACAAACAATTCAATAAGCGGTTTCTTATCATAGGCGATCCTGAAGAATCGGAACGGGTATCAAAGATTCTCAACGAATCCATTGTTGAACCGGCTTTCATCAGTAAGGTGCTGCCTGTTGAAAACGGCGCCAAACCCACCGATTACATAGGAAATATCCTACAAGTCAAAGACATCATCACCATTTACAAAATTGATGAAGTGATCTTTTGTTCCAAAAATGTGTCACATCAGACCATTATCGATAAAATGGCTGAATGGAAGTCGGAGAAAGTGGGTTATAAAATTGCACCCGAAGACAGTTTGTCCATCATCGGAAGCAACTCTATCAATACTCGTGGAGAACTTTACACGGTTGGGATCAGCGCGGTTTACAGCAGCGCAAACAAAAGAAATAAACGGGTACTGGATTTTGCCTTTTCTGTCATCTTCCTAGGCTTTTCGCCTTTCCTTGTGTTCTTTATGAAGCAGAAAAAAGGATTTTTCCAAAATGTCTTTTCAGTATTGGGCGGATCAAAATCGTGGGTAGGTTGTAAACCTTTAAATAAACAGCCTGCATTTCAAAATCTTATTAAACCGGGTGTACTTTCCCCCGTGGACGGGATGAAAAATGTTCCTACCGATGAGGAAATCATGAAAAAGCTCAATCTTTTGTACGTACGCGACTATTCACTTCTCAAAGATATGAATCTTATTTTCTTTGGGTTTAGGAATTTGGGCCGGAGGTAAACCTAAAGTCGCAAACCCAGTGACAGGCTTTGTATTATTGTATGAGAGTATTCTACATTTTAAAATTCTAAAGATTTAAGTATTATCTTTGCAACCAATTTATGGGAAGGATTTTAGCAATAGATTACGGGCAAAAAAGGGTAGGAATTGCGGTTACAGATGACCTGCAAATCATTGCCACAAGCCTGGGTACAGTTGCAGCCAAAGATATCTGGAAATTTTTGACAGAATACGTTCAAAAAGAAAAGCTGGATGCTATTGTGGTCGGCGAGCCACGCGACATGCAAAACCGCCCGTCGGATTCCAGCCGATTTGTGGAACCTTTTGTAAACAAGCTCCGAAAAACTTTTCCAAACCTGAAGATTGAACGTTTCGACGAGCGGTTTACTTCTAAAATGGCGCACCAGGCCATGATCGACGGAGGTTTGAGAAAACAAAAACGACAGAATAAAGCTTTGGTTGATTCCATCAGTGCCACTTTGATATTACAATCCTACCTGGAATCTTTAAATTTTTTTAAAAAATGATGTTAGCAGTAACGGCTTACGGCCATCCTATATTGAAAAAGAAGGGTGAAGAGATCACTAAGGACTATCCCGGATTGGAACAGCTAATTGCTGATATGTTCGAAACCATGAACGAATCACACGGAGTAGGGTTGGCAGCCCAGCAGGTAAACCGCGCGATCCGGCTATTTATCGTTGATGCCAATCCTTTTACCAAAGAGTATCCTGAAACTGAAGGCTTTAAAAGAGTATTCATCAATGCCCATATTACCCGCAGGGAAGGAGAAATGGTTGAATTTGAAGAAGGCTGCCTGAGTATTCCCGGCATCAACGAATTTGTCAGCCGTGAACCCATAATTTATATGAGCTATTATGATAAGAATTTTAATTTCAACAAAGAAGAGAAATTTGAAGGCGTTCAGGCAAGGATCATACAGCACGAGTATGACCATAATGAAGGAATTCTTTTTGTTGAGAAATTACCGAATTTTAAAAAGATTCTTCTAAAAAGAAAGCTCAACGATATCACCACCGGAAAATACAAACCCGATTATAAAATGCTTTATCCCAAGAAAAAGAAAAAGATAAAGCAAAAATAAATCACATCAGTTCATGGTCGGGTCGGCGGGAAACTTATGCCACAGCTGATATTCATAGCCCAGTTGCTTTGTAAGCAAATTCCAAAGCATGCGCGGTTTTGTGTGAAATATTTGCTGCGGCGTAATGGGGGTTACAGCCCATGAATTTTTGGCCAGTTCGCTTTCCAGCTGATGTGCTCCCCAACCCGAATATCCAACAAAGAAACGGATATTGTTTTCATCTAAAAGATTTAGGGAAGCCATCTCTTTGACACTTTCCATGCTGCCTCCCCAATAAAGTCCTTCCATCACAGGAATTGAAGATTCAATGCGTTCTCCTAATGTATGTATAAAGAATAAGCGGTTGGCATCCACCGGTCCGCCCAAAAACATAGGAATGTCTATGTTAGGAAAATTTTTGAGTGCATCGTTTAACTTGGTTGTTACAGATTTATTTAAAATCAAGCCAAAAGTGCCTTCTGAATTGTGCTCTGCCAAAAGGATGACAGACCTGCCAAAATAAAAATCACCCATAAAAGGTTCAGATAACAATACCTGGCCTTTCACAGGCTTCAGATTATTTGCTTTAATTTGTACCAGGCGATCTATTTTCATTTGTTCCTTGATTGTTCTATTTTTACAATTTAGATTACGACAAAAATTATACCATAAAGATAGTGCAGAAAATCAACAACCACAATAAGTTTCAATCTTTTCGAAATAATTTTCCTTATTTCATATATCAAAGTTATTCTTTAAAACACACAAAAACGTCGCTGAGGGCGGAATTTCATTTTGATCTGTCCGGTAAGTTTTTTTTCAATCCGGTCATAGAAATACCGGCCCGTTCCTTTTATGATTTTGATGCACTTGGAAATGATTTATTGGAAAATCTCGTGTTTCAAATTGGGATGGTGGAACTGATAAGCTATTGGAAAGCAGCGTGTCCACCCAACGTTATTATCCGGGCAAACCATTTAAACCAGAAACAGATTAAATGGTGGAAAAAGCTATATTTCAATGGGTTGGGAGAGTTTTTTTATCTCAATGGTATTGATACGGAAAGAGAAACCTTCATGGAAATATCTTCCGAAGGAAACGACTTTCCAGTTTCAAAATTACCGCTGGACTCTAAAAAAGTCCTGATTCCCATTGGTGGAGGAAAAGATTCTGTCGTAAGCCTGGAAATATTGAAAAACAACAATTTTCAAATTTTTCCTTTCATAGTAAACCCAAGGGAAGCTTCTGTCAGAACCATACAGATTGCTGGTTTTAAAGAGGATTCTTCCACCGTTTTAAAAAGAACGCTGGATAAAGAATTACTTAGGCTGAACGAACAAGGGTTTCTGAACGGGCATACACCTTTTTCGGCTTTGCTGGCCTTTACATCAGCGCTGACAGCAGTGGCTTCCGGTGCTAAATACATTGCTTTGTCCAATGAAAACAGCGCCAACCAAAGTACGGTACCCAATTCGGAAATCAATCATCAGTATTCCAAATCACTGGAATTTGAAGATGATTTCTCTGAATATCTGAAGTGTTATGTTCATAATGGACTTCAATATTTCAGCTTTCTTCGGCCTTTAAATGAATTGCAAATAGCAGCTTTGTTTTCAGGTTATCCCCAGCATTTCAAAAGTTTCAGAAGCTGCAATGTTGGCAGTAAGACAGATAGTTGGTGCGGGCACTGCCCTAAATGTTTGTTTACTTATATTATTCTTTCACCTTTCGTAGATGCTGAAACGCTCCAAACTATTTTTGGCGCTAATTTGTTGACAAATAGCTCTCTGACACCCTTTTTTAAAGAACTGACTGGACTGGTAGAAGTCAAGCCTTTTGAGTGCGTGGGAACACCCCGGGAAGTGAATGTTGCCCTGTGGAAGACAGCCACATTATCACGAGAAAAAATCCCATCATTACTTGAAGATTATAAAGCTATTTATAAGGATATTAATATGTCTGATTTCAATCAGTTGATTTCAAACCTGAGTAAAGAGCACAACCTTCCTGAACCTTTTTTAAAACTCTTAAATGCGCGCTTTGATGAAAGAAAAGTTTGATATCTTCTTCGAAGGAAAGCGAAATGTGTTGATTCTGGGATTCGGAAAGGAAGGGCGCTCGACATTCCGTTTTCTTCAGGAATATTACCCTGAATTGCGCTTAGGTATTGCAGATCAGAATGGGAACCTTGAACAGGAAAAAGGTATTTCTGCCGGGTTTCATGTGGGAAAGGACTATCTTAAGGCTTTGGATGACTATGATTTAATCATTAAATCTCCGGGCGTTTCAATAGGAATTCGGTACAACGAAATGGTTGGAAAGATCACTTCTCAGACAGAAATGTTTTTGCAAATTTTTGGTGGCCAAACCATTGGAATTACAGGAACGAAAGGCAAATCTACAACATCCACGCTGGTTTATCATTTGATAAAATGTTCAGGAAAAGATGTCCTTTTGATGGGAAATGTAGGTTCTCCCGCTTTTGATTCACTTGAAAAAATTCAGGCTGAAACGCTGATTGTTTACGAACTTTCTGCTCATCAACTGGAACATGTTCATTGTTCGCCACACATCGCAGCTATCATTAATCTATTCCCGGAACACTTAGACTATTTTAGAGATCAAAATACATATCAGTATGCTAAACAGAATATTTTCAGATTTCAAAAAAAAGGAGATATGGCACTTTGCGGAATTCCGGTTAAAACCAATTGCGATTGTTATATCATGAAATCCCCGCAGGAAGAAATTGAAATCTTGCTTGGGAAAGAAATTTCAGGTTTGCAGTTACTGGAAATGGGGCACCTGAAAGGGCAGCATAATCTCAGGAACTTTTTACTCGCCTTGCGTATAGTGCAATCTGCAGGAATTCCTGCAAAGGAGAGCTATCAATATTTATCAACATTTCAACCATTACCGCATCGTCTGGAATATATTGGAAGATTTGGAAACATCAATTTTTACAACGACAGCATTTCCACAGTTCCACAATCGACCATTGCTGCGATCGCTAGTTTGGAGAATCTCGACGCTCTGATTCTCGGAGGATTTGACCGCGGGTTGGATTATTCGGAACTGATTGATTTTCTTCATGAAAGCACAGTAAGCCATTTCTTTTTTTTAGGTCTGGCTGGGAAACGTATGTATGACATGTTCCTAAGTAAAGCGACCGACAAAAAACTTCATGCTGTTAAACAATTGGAAAACGTTTTTGATATCCTGAGCAAAACTCCCCAAATCAAAAGTTGCCTTTTATCTCCGGCCGCCGCAAGCTATGACCAGTTTACCAATTTTGAACACCGGGGAGACCACTTCAAAATGCTGGCACAGCATTTCTCAAGACAGCAGACATAAAAAAAACGGGGACTGAGCCCCGTTTTTTTTATTCCTCATCTTTTGGCTTTTTGGTTTCTTTTGTTGCCGCTGCCTTTTTCTTTATGGTAGTCTTTGCCGCTGCCGGTTTTTTTACTGCTTTAGATTCAGAAGCTTTCTTCACCTTTGTCTTAGCAACAGGGGCCGTTTTTGTAGCTTTGGGTGCTTCTTCAGTAGTTTTTTTCACAGGAACTTTTGCCGGAGTCTCCTTTTTAACTGAAGTTTCCTTCTTTGCTGGCGCTACTGTTTTAGCTTTCTTTTCAGCAGCTTCAGATTTTAAAACTATTTCCTCCTTTTGAGTTACCCGGTTTTTACTTGTTTTATGCTTTGGTCTGCGAACCCCAAATGTTCCTATAATGATTTTGCCTCTTCGGGTTTTTTTGTCGCCTTTTCCCATAATTTTAATTTTAAAAAGTGAATAATTTCCCCAAAGTTATTAAAAAAATATGCATTAACAATGTCATGTGGGATTATTCTTTCTCAGAAAGAATTCTCTTTCAAAAACGTCCGGTCTGGCAACACTTCTTTTTGTCCACTCCAACATGATTTCCTGTTTTTCATCTTCAGTTAACTGCCAGTGAATGTCAGACTTTCTCAGCTTTTCAGTAAGTGTGAACAACACCAGGGCAGCAGAAACAGAAATATTATAACTTTCGGTAAATCCATACATGGGAATCCGGAGATATTCATCCGCGTTGTCGATGGCCGTTTGTGACAGCCCTTTGAGTTCCGTACCAAACACAATTGCCAGTTTATCATCCAGCGGCATTTCTTCTAATGCTTTACCGCGTGAATGCGGCGTTGCTGCAACGATTTTATAACCCTCGGTGCGCAACGTTTCATAAGCGGTTAAAGTATTGTTTTCTTTCTCATTATAATGAATCAGGTTTACCCATTTTGATGAACCCATGGCCACTTGCGGGTTCACATGATAGCTGTTTCTGTTCTCAATAATATGGACATCCTGAATGCCAGTAAGGTCAGCGCTGCGAAGAACAGCGCTGGCATTATGGGGTTGATAGATATCTTCCAGAACTACAGTAAAATGCCGTGTCCTGAATTGAATTATTTTTTCAAACAACTGTTTCCGGTTCTCAGTTAGAAAACCCGATAAAAAATCATAAAATTCCTTATTAAAACCAGTATCCATGGGGATTTAAATTCATTAAACTACAAGTCTTTATGAGGATACATGGCGTTCCACCATTCAGGCTGATTCTTTAAATATTTGGCAAACCAGGCGAAAATAGTCTTCTGCCAAAGAATCCTTTTTTTGTAATCCAGAATGTGGTGGTTCTGTCCTTTGATTTCCACAAACTCCACGGGTTTCCCCAAAATCTTTAACGCAGTATAAAACTGGATACTTTCTCCGGTAGGAACATTGGTATCAGCTGTCCCCTGCAAAAGCAGCATAGGCGTATGGACTTTGTCAGCATGAAATAACGGACTTTGATCGACATACAGTTTCTTATTATTCCATGGGAAGCTGTTGGCTGAAGCTACAGAACTGTAAGAATAGCCCCAGTAACCCTGTCCCCAGTAAGAGCCTATAAAACTGATCCCCGCATGGTCAATTGCCGTTTTAAAGATGTTGGTCTGCGTTTGCAACCACAGGGTCATATAACCCCCGTAAGACGCACCGATACAACCAATGTTGTTGGCTTTAACCATTGGATGGCTTTTAACAAATTTCTTGACGCCATCGATAATATCCCGGGCATTTTCTTTGCCCCAGCCGTTTACATGCAATGCGGAAAATTTTTGTCCGAAACCTGTTGCACCGCTGGGCTGCAATGTATAAACCATATAGCCCATGGCAGCAAAAAGATTCAACGGGTATCTGCTACCAAAATCCCTGGTTGTGGGAACCGTTCCTCCATAATAATAAACGATGAGAGGATATTTCTTATTCGGATTATAATCGGGAGGATAATAAATTCTGCCTTCGATGGTCCATCCTTGCTTATCCACAAAATTCCAGTTCTCTGTTTTCCCAAACTTTACATTTTTGAAAAACGATTTTTCCGGATTGGAAATTTCACTATCAGTCGCATTCGACAGGTTGTAAATCCATCCAGTGGCAGGAGAGGAGATGCTGGTTCCCGAATAGCTCATCATATGGCTGTTGGCAGCAAAACTCATCTGATTAATCACATCTACATGGGTTTTCAATTTCTGAAATTGCTTTGTAGCAGGATCTAATTTCCAGATATCCTGATAGGAGCGGTCTGAAACGAGGAAATAGATCTGTTTATCGAAAGGACTCCAGTAAGATTGCAGTAATGCAGGTTTGAAATCTTTTGTAAGCGGCGTTACTTTATAATCACTCAAATTAAACAGATAAGCCTGCAGATCGAAATCGTTGGGTGTTTTTCCTTTTTTAAGAATGTTTCCTGCACCATTGAACATAGAAGGACTTCCGGTAACCAACAACTGTTTTCCATCAGGCGAATAAACCGCATCGCCTCCAAAACTGGCATACCAAAGCGTATCGACTTTCATGGTTTTCAGGTTCATCTCCATCATCACCTGTTTGGTATAAGGGCGTTTTGTATAATCCGGGAAACTTTGTGAAATAAGGATTTTCTGATCATCAGGAGAAATATCCACCAACTGATTGGTCAAATATCCGTAGGTGAGCGGCGCAACAGAAAGATCGCTCATTTTTAACATAAATAGCTGTGTACGGGTTCTGTACCATGGCCAGCGGTCTTCCATGCCGCGAACCATGAAAACTCCGGTTGTATTAATATCACGTTTTTCCCGAATGGAAAAGATCAGGTATTTGCCATCATGGTCCCACTCGTAATCCGAGAAGCGTTCCAGCTTATTCATCAGCACCTTTTCGTGATGGGTATCAAGATTATAACACACCAAAGCTTCAGAAACCCCGTCTTCTGTAAGATAGGTGATTTTATGTGAACCGGGAACCCACTCTGCCTGCCGGAGGTCGCTGTGTAAAGAGCTGAAAATTACTTTGTTATCAGTGGTATTTTTAACTTCAAACCATCTAACGGTTTTACCATCAGGCGGATAGGATTCTGAAAAATTCAAAAGAACCAGACTTCCATCATCAGATAACTGAGTATTGGTAAGCATTTTACCCAATAAAATATGCGGGATATCCAAAAATTGTTCATTTGAAGTGGAAATATTGATGGCTTGTTTATCGAATTTTTTATCGTAGGAAATTTTTGCCTTTACCTGCCACTCAGCGCTATCCTTTTTCTGGAACAAACTCTTTATAAGAACGAGATATTTACCTGGTTCCAGTTTTAGGGAAACATCCTTTTGCACTTCTTTACCTTTGGCATCATAATTTGAAAGTTTTAGTTTCCCATTTACATAGAGTTCAAAATCCTGTGCAGAACTTATTGCAAGGTTGACAGGAACAAATTGATTCACCTGAAGATAACAGGCCTGCCATTTTAAAGCAAGGCCAAAATCAGGTATTGAAATTTTAGCAGTTTCATCCTGATTTTCCCAAACAATTTTCTTTCCCGAAGAAACCAGAAAGTCTTCACCAGCCTTAACATCCATAACTGTTTTTTGCTGGTATTTTAAAAGGTCAACCGGATGAAATGATTTTTCCATCAGGTTATTTTTTTCATTAAACACCGGCATTTTAACAGCAATCGGATCAGCTGTAAGCCAATGGGTAACAGAAAAACTCTGTTGTTTTGTTTCCTGTGCATTCACAGATGAGAAAACGTCTGAAAAGAGTATTATCAAAAGCGTAAACAAAAAATATTTCTTCATGTAGTTATAGTTTAAAGTTTAAATTTTTCTTTTTTACTGGAACTTTCAAGGGAGGAGGCAAAGACGGGAGCCCTTGATTTCCCTGGTTAGAAATTCCATGCGGCTTCAGGATATTCTGATTAATATCCTGAAGCATCACTTCCTGAATTTTTGTTTCCATATAGTTGGCAGGAATTTCAAAAATTGTTTCGTTGATGTTCACTTTCCTGATACTTTTCACCACCGAAAGCTGTTTGTCACCGTTGGGGAGAAATCTTATCTTTTTTAAAACCAATCCATGATAAAGCAAACTATCATATTTAAAAGATTTTGTACTGAAAGCGTTTCCGGAAACCGGATCCATGGCGCTGATAAGTTTTACCATAGCTTTCAGGTTTAACCTGCTATATGGATTGACGGCATTGGTAACCCAAAGTTCCTCTACCAAAACAGAATCTACGTTTACCTGGTACTTTCTTGTGGGATAACCCAGAATGGTTTCTGTATGATTTGTTTTTATGATGGAAACATCGGGGAGAGAAGTAGGCAAAGTGTCATTCATGGTACTTTGCCTTTTCATCTTTGCAATTTTATACATCTTACGCAACGTGTCCTGCTGCTGCGGTGGAGCATGCTGAATTAATTCCTGCATTTGCCTGTCGGCTATGTCAAAGATCTCCTCGCGAAGTTGTACTGCTGTCCCCTGCCAATATGCCTGATGTTGAGCAAAAATCAAAGTTATTATTTGGTCATCAAGATTGAAAATACTAATCGAACTTGGTGTTTCGAAGCGCATTAAATTTCCTTCAATAAAAATGGTCTGATAGCTCTTATTACCAAAGTGATCGCTGGTTTCATTGGAGATAACCCAACCGGCTTGCGCTTTAAAAGGAAGTGTAAACGAGAGAAAAACCAGCAGGACAAGAGATGCTTTTTGCATAATTAATTGTTAAATAAGTTATTATTGAAATAACGAAACGACTCTTTATGAACCAAACAAAGTTAAAAAAATAGGATAAGTCCTCTGGTTATTAAGAATAAAAATATATTTTTGCACTCTAAAAATCCACGACATGTCTAAAAAAGAGAAAAAGACACAACAACAGTTCGAGAATATTGAAGAAACACTCACCAAGGCGGAAGAGTTTATCGTCAATAATCAAAAGGTATTATCTACAATCGTTATAATTTTGGTTATGTTGATTTTAGGTTTCTTTGCCGTTAACAGGTATTATCTGGCTCCCAAAGACAGGGAAGCACAGCAGCAGATTTATCCTGCCCAACATTATTTTCAAGTTGATTCGCTTAATAAAGCCCTTTATGGTGACGGCAACAGTCTTGGATTTATTGACATTGCAAAAAATTACAGCATTACCAAAGCCGGACATTTGGCTAATTATTATGCTGGGATTTGTTTTCTGAAAAAAGGAGATTTTAAATTAGCCATCCAGTATTTGTCAAAATTTAAATCAGATGATGAAATGATTGGCCCTATGGCCAAAGGCGCTCTGGGTGATGCCTATCTTTCCCTAGGCAAGAAAGACAAAGCTGTTTCTTTGTATATGGAAGCTTCCAATTTGAAAAATAATGACTTTACAAGCCCCATGTTCCTGTTAAAAGCTGGTGAAGTGTATGAGGATATGGGAAACTACGATGCTGCAATTTCAGCTTTTAATACCATTAAAACGAATTATTACAAGAGCCTTGAAGGTAAGGACATTGATAAATATATTGCAAGGGCTACTGCTTTAAAAGAAGGCAAATAAAAGGATATTTTGTATTAAAAAAACCTGGCAGATGTTCTGCCAGGTTTTTTTGTTTCCAGAAGCAAACAATCGGTTATTTTGGTTAATTTAGTTGTTTTGATAAATACTGTTTATGTTGAATAAAGAAGCTTTTAGAATTGTTTTTATGGGAACACCGGAATTTGCAGTTCCTTCGTTGAAAGCGATTATCGATGCAGGGTATACCGTGCCAGCTGTGATTACAGCGCCTGATAAACCTTCTGGAAGGGGAAAAAAGCTCACGTCATCGGCTATAAAACTCTTCGCAGAAGACCAGGGAATCAAAGTTTTGCAGCCTGTGAATCTGAAAGACCCCCAATTTCTTAAAAATCTGAAAGTATTGAATTCACATCTTCAGATGGTTGTGGCTTTTAGGATGCTTCCCCGCCTGGTTTGGGATCTTCCGCCATTTGGCACCATTAATTTGCATGCATCACTGTTGCCGCAGTACCGAGGTGCCGCACCCATAAACCATGCCATCATCAATGGGGAAAGTAAAACAGGGCTTACAACTTTTATTCTTGATCAGGAAATCGATACCGGCAAAATCATTCTTCAAAAGGAATTGGAAATTGGAAGAGCCGAGACGGCCGGGGAGCTTCATGACCGGATGATGACCGCTGGAGCTGACCTGTTGCTGGAAACCATTGAACTCATCAGACAAGACCAGGTAAAGCCTTTAAATCAGACGGAACTTACGGCAGCATCCGGAACTTTAAAACCGGCACCTAAAATTTTCAAGGAACATTGCCTTATAGACTGGAATAAGCCGGGAATAGACATATTCAATATGGTAAGGGGACTAAGCCCTTTCCCAACAGCATATTCGTTTCTAAATATCGGGACAGATCAAATATTATTGAAGATCTACAAAACAGAATTTGAACCTTCGTCCCAGACCTTAGAAACAGGCTCTATTCGCACCGATGGAAAGACTTTTCTAAAGATTGCAGTTTCCGGCGGGTTTATTTTTCTGAAAGAAGTGCAACTTGCAGGGAAGAAAAGGCTTCCGATTTCTGATTTTTTGCGTGGAATTCATCCAGAAGAGAATTGGAAATTTGATTAAAAAACCTTCCAAAAGCTTTATAAAACAGGCTTTACAGGCATTTTTAGGTCATTCTTATTAACAAAATCCCGATTTTATTAACATTTGAGGCATATTTTAGAACATTTCTTTGCTTTTATCCGTTATACTTGTATATTTGTTAGACAATTGTTTAAATGTTAATTAAAAATTACAACTATGAACAAAGCTGAATTAATTGATTCTATGGCTTCGGGTGCCGGTTTAAGTAAAGCTGACGCAAAAAAGGCTCTCGATGCTTTTGTTGAATCTACTACTGCTGCACTGAAAACTGGTGATCGCGTTGCTTTAGTAGGTTTTGGTTCCTTCTCCGTTTCTACGCGCTCAGCTAGAAAAGGCCGTAATCCCCAAACGGGTAAAGAAATTAGTATCCCTGCCAAAAAAGTTGTCAAATTCAAAGCAGGTGCTGACCTATCCCATGGCGTAAAATAGTTTCTACCATGGACGAAAAAGCCTGATGCAGGAGAGTATCAGGCTTTTTTTGTGCCCTTGAATTTCCAAATCAGTCTTTATATAGCAACCGGTTTTTTTGCGGGTCTGTAGTCAGGGTGATCCAATATAAACCGATAGGGAAGTAAAGCATCTTCTCCGGCATAATCGACGCCTACGCGGGGACACGTAATAATATTTTCTGATTTAATGATTTCATTACCACTCTGAAGCCAGATAGTATCTTCCAAAAGAGAAATGCTGTTTTGTTTTAAAGTGATATCCAATGCCTGGCAAACCTTGGCAGGCCCGTTGGCAAGCTGGAATATCGATTTGACTTGATTTCTTCTTTTTATCTGAACATCAACGCCTTCCGTAGGAATAATTCCACGTATCAAAACTGCTTGCGGGTCATCCTGTACTGATGTTACAATATTGAATAAATGATGCATGCCATAAGTGAAATAGATATAACTGCAACCACCGGATCGGTACATGGTTTCTGTACGCTGGGTTCGTCGGCCTCCATAAGCGTGGGACGCTTTATCCATATTTCCGGCATAAGCCTCCGTTTCGGAAATAATCCCACCAGTAAGTACGCCATCAATATAGGTTAAAAGCGATTTGCCGATCAACGATCTGGCTACAGCCAGCACATCCTGGTTTTCATAAAAAGAAAGCGGAATCTTCATCAAAGAAAAATTGTAAATCCCATATTAACGCTTAAATAACTAATTTTCTGATGAACCCTGCTATATTCCAAGGTCCATTTGCTCATGCCATTCCAATGTCTCATCTTTTTGACGGATAATTTGTCGGCTATCCGTCAACCACTGTATTACTGAAATAACCTTTTTTTCGTTGTGCCCTGAAATAAGCGGAACAATCTCATAAAGATGCCTGGGTTTTTGCATTAAAAGCTGCTTGATCTTCCCGATTATGGTTTCAAATTCAAGCTCGGTGATCTCCATCTTGTTTATCGAAGCACAGACATCACACAGGCCGCAACGTTTTCCTCCGTTTTCTCCAAAGTATCTCAACAGCTGTATGCTGCGGCATTCCTTATCGTTGCTTAAATAATCAATCAGCGCATCAAGCCTTCGTGCAGCAGCATTCTTCAGATTTTGATAATTCTCCTGTGAGAACCCAATATTTTCTTTTGGCAATCTGACCGTATTAAAGAATATCTGAGGGCTTGTTTTAAGAGGAATATAATTAACCACCTTTGCCTGCGAAAGGTATTTTAAGGCTTTATAAACATCATCTATTGGCATTTCAGCCCGTATAGCGATCAGCTTTTCATCAATGGCAACAAAATCGACAAAGATGCCTCCGTAGGAACGCATAATCTCCTTTAAAAGTATCTCAAAACGTGCATGTTCCACCATAAAACGATACATATCTTCATTGTTCAGCCTCATAATCAGTTTGGAATAGCGGCCGCTTGATTCATCAAAAGCCAGGTATCCTTCTTTTTCCAGCAATTTAATCGTGCTGTATAAGGTGATCAATCCGAAGCCATACTGGCTTGCAAAATCAGTAATTTTAAAATCAAATCCCAAATCCTGTCCCGTTCCTTCCGGGATTTGAAAATAATTTCCCAGGGCATTATAAATGTTCCTGATGGTATTTATATTGGGGAATGATTCTACCAATTGCTTTTTGGCATGCCCGATATCCTGATTGTTAAACAGGAGGGTAGTTGTTGCCGGTTTTGCATCCCTGCCTGCACGGCCGGCTTCCTGATAGTAGGATTCCAGACAGTCGGGAAGGTCCAAATGGATTACCTGGCGAACGTCCGATTTATCGATGCCCATACCAAAAGCATTGGTGGCCACCAGCACTCTGATCTTTCCCAGCGTCCAGTAATTTTGCCTGTCCTGTCTTGTTTTTTGATCAAGACCGGCATGATAAAAGGATGATGAAATATTGTTTTTTGTCAGTATCTCCGAAAGCGCCCTGGTTTTTCTTCTGTTCCTTACATAAACTATTGAAGAACCTTTTTCTGATCCCAGTAATTGAAGTAAACGGGCAGTTTTATCATGTTCATTAATCACATGAAACGCAAGATTATTTCTTTCAAAAGTGCTTCTGAGAACATTACGGCTTTTAAAATTCAGCTTTTCTACGATATCTTCAACTACACGTGGGGTAGCAGTGGCCGAGAGAGCCAGCACGGGCGTATCAGAAAAATACTTTCTGATCTCTGCAATCTTCAGATAAGTAGGACGAAAATTATAGCCCCACTGCGAAATACAATGCGCTTCGTCCACGGCAATCAGGTTCACATTGATTTTGGCAAGTGCATATTGAAAATTCGTGCTCATCAACCTTTCGGGAGAGACATACAGGAATTTCAACTTGCCGTGAATGGCCTCCGAAAGAACGGCTTCAATTTCATCATGAAACATACCTGTATAAAGCGCTTTCGCAAAAATCCCAAGTTTTTTCAAGCGATCTGCCTGATCCTTCATCAAAGAGATCAAAGGTGTAATTACGAGACAGCAACCGGGTTTCATTAATCCGGGAATCTGAAAGGTAAGCGATTTCCCGCCACCGGTAGCCAGCAGGGCAAGTGTGTCCTTCCCCTGGAGAACAGAATCAATGATCTCTTCCTGCATGGGCCGAAAGCGCACGTAGCCCCAATATTCAGTTAATATTTTTTTTGCCTCCTGGCTCATAGGCTTATGCAGCGTTTAAATGTCTGCTTATTTATTGATTACACCTTTGGTTTGAAGCCGGCTCTTTTCCGTTACAATTAATTTTTAAATCTTACCAAAGCCGTGCCACAATGGATAAAATTAAGAAAATTAATTGAAAAATATACTGAAAGCCTGAATCTCATTTCACAAAAATTTATCATCCGACATTAAATCTTTCGGATAGCAAAGAAAAAATTTGGTCGTTGGTTTTGAAAGCATGTTAATGTTAAGTTGGTCTGATACTTCCGTAATATCCTTAATGGATCCGTCTTTGAAAAGAATATTGATTTTATCGATGCCGGGTTTGTACATGTAATTGGAAGTACTCTCGTCAAAAACAAAGTAGGAGAGTTCTTCATCTTTAAGCGCAAACTGTTTTTGGGTAGCTTCTCTGACCAGTGCTATTTTCTTTTCATCAAATGGTTCGTTTTGAAGTTCGATTCTGAAAAGGTTCCTGTTTACAATTGCTTTGCTCAATGTGGAAAGAACCTTGTCAGAATGACTCATCCACACTTTCATAGATGTATAGATGTCAAAATCATCTAGTTGAGCGAATCTTTCTAAAACATCCGGGTCTTCCAAAAAGTCCTTCTCCTGTATGGCATTTTCAAGGAAAAACCGCAATGCGGGAGTGGCAAAAAGCTTTTCTCCATTCATGGCAAGATATTTGGCTCTTTTTAATAGATGAATGGCCATGTATTCAGCCGCCAGAACTGTTTTATGGAGATATACCTGCCAGTACATAAGCCGGCGCGCCATAATAAACTTTTCCACGGAATAAATTCCTTTTATTTCTATAGCAGGTTGGTCATTCGCAATCTGGAGCATATTCAGAAGCCGCTCGTAATTTACCGTTCCTTCGGCAACACCCGTAAAAAAGCTATCCCGTTTCAAGTAATCTAGCCGATCCATATCGAACTGACTGGAAACAAGTTGTTGTAAAAAATGCTTGTGATAACGGTTCTCGAAAATATCCAGCGTCATTTGCAATTTGCCGTCAAACTCCCGGTTCAGGCGTTCCATAAACCATTTGGAAATACTTTCGTGATTAACCCTGTGTACGATACTGTGTTCAAGTGCGTGAGAATAGGGTCCGTGACCAATATCATGAAGTAACATGGCAATCTGCGCAGCAGAAACTTCTTCAGGCAAAATTTCATGCCCTTTCATTTTGAGTTCGGAGAGCGCACGCCCCATCAGGTACATGGCACCAAGTGAATGCTGAAACCGTGTGTGAAGTGCCCCGGGATAGACAAGGTGGGTCAATCCCAGTTGCTTGATCCGTCTGAGCCTTTGAAAAAAAGGATGTTCAATAATATCGAAAATAATATCGTCGGTTATGGGAATGAAACCGTAAACTGGGTCGTTGAAGATTTTGCGCTTGTTTAAGTTGTGGGCACTCATAAATTTTCTTAAATTTGTTTTTTAAGCTTTTCCGTGTGAAGGAAATGCCTCATTTTTGTGGAACCAAATTTCACAAACAGGTTAATCTCTGATATATCTAAAGGCAAAGATAGCTAATATCCCAGATTCGCCACACAAATTTTAAACAGTAAATCCATGAGCAAAACAAAGATACTTTGGGCTGATGACGAAATAGAAATGCTGCGTCCGCATATCATTTTTCTGGAAGAGAAAGGATTTGATGTGGTAGCAGTAAACAATGGTGATGATGTTCTGGAAAAAGTGGCAGAAGAAACTTTTGATATCGTTTTTTTAGATGAACAAATGCCGGGCCTAAGCGGCATAGAAGTTCTTGAAAAGCTGCAAAAAAGTCAGCCAGGACTGCCGGTAGTGATGATCACAAAAAGCGAAGAAGAAGCTATTATGGAAGATGCAATCGGTTCTAACATTGCTGATTACCTTATAAAACCCGTGAAACCCAGCCAAATTCTTCTTTCGTTGAAACGAAACCTGGAGAATAAAAAACTGGTGGGAGAAAAGACCACGATGAACTACCAGCAGGAATTCAGGGAGATCAGTATGCATTTGCAGGACAGGCTAGATACAAATGACTGGGTCGATATCTATAAGAAACTGGTCCGTTGGGAAATAGATTTGGAAAAATCTGATGATCAGGGCATCAGCGAAGTTCTTTCACTTCAAAAAAATGAAGCGAATATTGGTTTTTCAAAATTTTATTCCCGGAATTACAAAGACTGGCTCTATGGAAAAACAGATGACAAACCTCTTCTTTCACACACCGTGATCAAGGAAAAAGTTTTCCCGCAACTTGGGGAAAACCAAAAAATTTTCTTTCTGTTAATTGATAACTTGCGGTATGATCAATGGAAAATTATCGAACCTATGATCAGCAATTATTTCAGGGTAGAGGATGATGATCTGTACTACAGTATTTTGCCCACGACGACGCAATATGCAAGGAACGCTCTTTTTTCGGGTATGATGCCTCTGGAGATCAGAAACCGGTTCCCGAAATACTGGGTTGAAGAACAAGATGAAGGAACCAAAAACCAGTACGAATCCGAGCTTCTTGGAGAGCAATTTAAAAGATACGGCAAACAGGTTAAATATTCTTATAATAAGATTTTAAATCATGACGCTGGGAAGAAGCTGTTAGACAACGTGGCCAATCTTATGCAATTTGATTTCAATGTCATTGTTTACAATTTTGTGGACATGCTGTCGCATGCTCGTACTGAAATGGAGATTATCCGCGAATTGGCCGATAATGAGTCGGCATACCGTTCACTCATGTCTTCCTGGTTCGAGCATTCGTCACTTTTTAAGATCATTAAATACCTCTCCACCAAAAACGTGAAAATTATTATAACCACCGACCACGGTTCTATCAGAGTTCATGATGCCGTTAAAATTTTGGGGGATAAAAATGTGAATACAAATCTGCGTTATAAATATGGTAAGAGCTTAGCTTACAATCAAAAAGAAGTATTTGAAGTATTGCATCCCGAGGAATACTTTTTGCCGAAGCACAATGTAAGTACCCGATGGGTCTTCACCAAGGGCAGCACTTTCTTTGCTTATCCCAACAATTATAATTACTACGTCAAATTTTATGGTAATACATTCCAGCATGGTGGAATTTCGCTTGAAGAAGTACTGATCCCATTTATTACTTTGAATGCCAAATAATGAATAAAATACAGGCTCTAAAAGCTTTCCGTCCGGAAGATTTATTTGAAGTTGCAAAGGCAATACTGGATTCCTTTAAAAACGAACGGGTATTCGCCCTTTACGGGAAAATGGGTACGGGAAAAACTACATTGGTAAAAGCTTTCGCAGAGGTTTTGGGATCTTCAGATGTGGTGAGCAGCCCTACTTTTTCGCTGGTAAATGAATATGATGACCGGCAGGGTTCGACCTTCTATCATTTTGATTTTTATAGAATTAAACACGTCGAAGAAGCTTTTGACATCGGCTTTGAAGAATACCTGTACAGCGGGAAGTATTGCTTCTTAGAGTGGCCGGAAAAGATTTCGCAACTTTTACCTGAAACTTACGTATATATTTCCATCGAAGTAAATGAAAATGAAGAGCGTTTAGTTACTTTTAACCTGAATGAAAACAACCATCAAGAACATTGAAAATAATTAAGCTTCAGAAACATATATAAAACATCATAAAAATGACAGAAGAAGGGAAAACATATATTCGACTTTCCGACAAAAACAGCCTGATGCCCAAGGAAGAAACCCTTGAAAGGAAACCCGAAAAAAAACAGTTTGTCATTGGAATTCCGCGTGAAGCGGACCCCAACGAAAGCAGGGTTCCTTTAGCACCTATGGCTGTTGGTTTACTGGTGAAAAACGGCCACAGGGTCATTGTTGAAGAAGGCGCCGGAAAAGCAGCCTATTTCCCTGATAATCTTTATGCTGAAGAAGGAGCTGAAATTGTTCGGTACCTGGAAGAAGTCTATAAAGCAAACATGGTGGTTAAGATCAGTGCCCCAACAGACGAAGAAGTTGATTTGCTGGATAAAGGGCAAACACTTTTTTCTTCTATCTCCTTACAGGGACGTACTAAAAATTATTTCCAAAAGTTACTGGATAAACGGGTAAATGCCGTTGCCTATGAGTATATAAAAGACAAAACAGGGGCTTTTCCTTTGGTAAAATCTATGAGCGAAATTATTGGTAATGCCACCATTATGATCGCTGCAGAATACCTATGCCATCCTGAATACGGCAAAGGCGTCATGCTGGGAGGTTTTCCGGGCGTCAGGCCATCGGAAGTGGTGATAATCGGTGCAGGAACCGTTGCCGAATATGCAGCCCGTACAGCGCTCGGAATGGGAGCAAATGTAAAGATCTTTGACGACTCTATTTATAAGATGAGAGGCCTTCAAAACAAGCTGGGAATGCGTATTTTCACATCGGTTCTACAGCCACCTTTGTTGCTGAAAGCCATTAAAGAAGCCGACGTTGTGATCGGCGCAAAACACTCCCCATCAGGACAAGCCTGTTATATGGTTCCCAAAGAAATGATACAGCAAATGAAACAGGGCGCTGTTATTGTAGATGTAAGCATTGACCAGGGCGGATGCTTTGAAACTTCCAGACAAACAACACATAAACACCCTGTATTCAGAGAGTTTGGAGTTACTCATTACTGCGTTCCTAATATTGCATCACGGGTTCCGCACACAGCTTCTTATTCTTTAAGCAATTTTCTTTCTTCACTGTTGCTGAATATTACAGGAGCCGGTGGTATTGAAAATCTGATCATGCTTGACAAAGCCTTTGGAAGAGGAGTGTACGTATATAGTGGAATTCTTACCAATGAGTATATAGGTAACAAATTCGGACTTTCTTCCCGCGATCTGGATTTACTTTTATCAGCACTTCATTAAAAACAAAAGGGGCTTTTTAAACCCCTTTCACAACAAATATTTTGAATATTCGTAAACCTATTTCTTCACAGAAGTTTTAATAATAGTTCCACTGATTGTCATAGAAATGGATGTTCCGTTTTGCTGAACTTCCATTTTAACTTCTTGGTCAACATTGAGTTTGGTAGTCCATCCTGTGCGAATGTCAACGGTAGCTTCTCCGTTTTGAACGCCATCAAGGGTCAGATTTTGGTTTTCAGCCTTATTTGCTGAAATTTTGGCTTCTATACCAATCACAGCATCATTTCCAGAAATCTTTTTCAAAGTATATTTTACATGATAGATCATGTTGCTGCTTTTCATCGGTTTAATATCTGCTTGCCAGCTATCTCCAACTTTAATACTGTGTCCCGGAAATACTATATAATTATCTCCTGAGCTAATGCTACCAGTTACTTTATCCTGTCCAGCCATGTCGCCCATGTCAAATTTTGTAATATTGCCTAGTTCATCAATAAAAATCTGATACGATTTTCCGATCGCTTTGTTCAATACATCGCCAATCCTTTTACCAGGCCCTGAAGCATAGGTTTTAGGATCGGAAGAATCATAGTTTATCTTTTGTCCAAAAACCGACTGTGACATAGTCTTTCTTTTGATTGTATTTGTCGTTTGAATGGAATTTGAAGCAACTTTCCCAATAATGGTATTTATGTCTGTAGTAATTAGCTGTTGTATGTTTACATCCTGTCCATGGTTTTGCATATCAATGGTCTGGTTAATACTGCTGGTTGTAACAAACTTATCATTTTGATGTAGTTTGTATTTTAAGTCAACTTTCTTTTTGGCAAGTAGCTGACTGGGAGCGGCTAAAATTACTAAAGCAATACTTAAAACGAGTGTGGATCTTAATGTTTTCATAAATTAAATTTTGATTAAAAAAATATTTTAGTTTAAAAGTTTTCTTAAAAGGGCATATCGGCATTTCCAGAATCATCCAAATCGTCCATTCGTGATTTATAAGTACGCATGCCGTTCTGCACATCGTCAGTTGAAAATTCTCCCTGGCCTGATGCTGGTTGATGGTAATCTTCAAACTTGGCAAAATTGCTGATAAATTTAAGTTTGATTTCTCCAGTGGCACCGTTTCTGTGTTTTGCAATGATGATATCGGCCATATCTTTGGTAGATGTTCCATCATCGTATGCGTCCATCTTGTAATATTCGGGACGGTAAATAAACAAAACGATATCGGCATCCTGCTCAATGGCTCCTGATTCACGCAAGTCGGAAAGGATTGGCTTTCCTGATGCTCCAGGACGGTTTTCAACAGCACGGCTCAACTGAGAAAGTGCCAGTACAGGGATGTTCAGCTCCTTGGCAAGCGCTTTCAAGGAACGGGAAATCATACTGATCTCTTGTTCACGGTTCCCTTTGGCATCACCACCACCGCTCATTAACTGCAGATAATCAATAAAAACCATCTGGATATCATGTTGTTGCTTGAGCCGGCGACATTTTGCCCTCAATTCAAAAATAGTCAGGGCAGGCGTGTCATCGATAAAGATTTTAGCATCAACCAATGAACTAATCTTGGTATTCAATTGCAGCCATTCATACTCAGCCAGGTCACCTTTTCTAAGTCTTCCTGAAGATAATTCGCTTTCGCTGGAAATTAAACGCGTAACAAGCTGTACCGCTGACATTTCTAATGAGAATACAGCCACGGGCTTTTTAAATTGGACCGCAATATTCCTTGCCATTGTCAATGCGAAAGATGTTTTCCCCATGGCAGGGCGTGCAGCAAGAATGATCAAATCCGATTTTTGCCATCCTGAGGTAATTCTATCCAGCGCCATAAAACCTGATGAAACTCCGCTCAGCTGAGTCTCAGAATTTTTCGCACTTTCTATATCATCGATAGCCTGCTTAATAAGTCCAGACATGCTTTCTACACCTCGGCGTAAATTGGATTCGGATACGTTGAACAAATTCTGCTCAGCCCTATCCAGCAAATCAAAAACATCTGTGGTGTCTTCAAAAGCGTCTTTAATAATTTCAGAGGAAATCTTGATCAACTCTCTTTGAATGTGCTTCTGAAGAAGAATACGTGAATGAAATTCCACATTAGCGGAAGAAGCAATCCTGCTGGTAAGCATGGTAATATAGTAGGGGCCACCAACCATTTCAAGTTCGCCTGTGCTTTTTAACTCATTGGTAACAGTCATAATGTCAACCGGTTCCGACTTGTTAAACAACCTGTGAATGGCAGAAAATATTCTTTGGTGCGAATCTTTATAGAAGACTTCAGGCTTTAAAATATCAATTATGGCTGTCACAGCATCCTGTTCAAGCATCATAGCTCCCAACACGGCTTCTTCAAGATCAACCGCCTGGGGAGGAACCTTTCCATACTCCAGAAGATTGTTGTTCAATGAACCAGGTTTTGAAGTGGTCTGTTTCCTTTTTGTTTGGGAATTGACATTTTCCATTTTTCAAAAATACAAATTGAAAGGTTTAAGACAAGCTTTTTGTTAATTTATTTTAATAGGAAATTATTGATTTCGGATTCTTTAGTAAATTAATGAAATCATGCTGAAATTCAGTAAGATAACTTATATGTTTCCGGGTGCTTTCCATGAGCTCATTTTCAATTTTTTCTGCCAGTAAACACATCTGCCAGTTCATATTCAACAGGGACGGGTCGAGTAGGGGATTCGGTCGTTTTAAAAAAACTCGAGCGACATTTTGAACCGAATAATCACCCCTTAGCCGGTAATCAACCAGCGCATCTGAATGAAAAACCTGCAACAATTCTACAAGTTTTCCTTCAGCTTCTTCAGCCAGTTCGTGCTGACCTGCTTCCTGAAGAAAACGCAAAAAGTCATCTTTATTATAAACAATTATTTTTGAATACTTTGCAATACTGTCTCTAAAATATGAAACAAATAATTCAATGGGATCATTCTCATTAATGAAGAATGAAATCTCAGTATTTCCATCCAAAGATTGAACACCACAAGCGATGGGAATCGGCTGGTAAGGATGTGTGTTCGCCAAATAAGGGATAGCAGTTTTCACCAGATAAGGAGTAAAGATAATTGATGTATCTGATATATTATCAGTTATCTGGATCAATTTCTCTTCATCAACAAAAGGCTTTTTATTTTGTGCTGCCCCAAGCTGTACCTTTTGTTTTTCAGAAAGCGTACCGGATTTGTATTCTTCAGGTTTATCATTTCCGGAATAATAGTTTACAAAACGTTCTTCTTTGTCTAAGGCATCTAAATATAAAATACTGTTTTCCTGCACTTTTTTCCAACAATGGCCTAAAAAATCGCAGGGATATGGATTGTGACACCAGGTTCCGATGTTTATTTCAGGTGAGGATGTCCTCAGCAAAATTTCCTTTTCATCTTTTACTTTCTCAGAAATAAATTGCTGCCGTTCAATAACTTCACTAAGAACGCTCTGTTTTATGAAAAGCTTCTGCAAATCCAGCTTCCCATCAAAAACATAATCTTTGTTGATGTAAACCAGAAAGAAATCTTCCAGTTCCACCCCGGAGTTTGTGATTACATAATACTGAAATGACGCATCCATCAAATAAGTCTCAGAAATCTTTATAGAGCTTTTCACTTCGTAAGCAATCCATGATTGCTTCCCCTTGACCAGAATATCTAAAATGGACAGCAACATATTAGACTGGAATACAGCTTCATAGAGTTTAGAAAATGAATTGGTTCTGACTATTTCAGCAGTTTCCAAAACCTTTTTTCTAAACTGTGATGGAGATTTAGGTCTCAGATCGATGCCATGGGGAAATAGTTGCTGTGCCAGCACACCGACATCTGTTCCTCTTTTAAAGATAGCCCGTTGAGAATCTGGAAGCCTATCGCGCAAGAACGGACGCTTTTTATTAAGATACAATGATTTAAGGCACTGTGCGCCTCTTATGAATGTAGATTTTGATAATACATGTTTCTCCATGAAAATTTGTCAATGAACTGATTTTCTTTAAATTACATTTTCTTCTCCTGACTGAAAATAACGCCGTTTGGTTGATTTCTGAATTTTAACCATACACCACAAATTCCTCCTTTATCAAAGGCAATCCCTGATATCTCCGGAAGAGTTGGATCGTAGTGAGTACATCTTTCTGACAATAAATGGCAATGCGTTCCAGGTCTTTTTCTTCCCAATAGACATGTGCAACCTGACTGCCGTCGATATCATCTTTGGGTGTTGGGATGTCAAACAGGGCTGCCAGCAATTCCAACGAAGTATAGTGCTTGTAATCACCAAATTTCCATAATTCTAGCGTGTCCAAATGTCTGAGTTCCCAGGGTTTTTTCCCGGCAAGGTCGAGTATGTAAGGCAATTCAATACCCTGAACCAGCATGCGGCGTGCCAGATATGGAAAATCAAATTCTTTGCCGTTGTGTGCACACAACAACGATTCAGAGCCGTTATAGTGATGACGTAACAATTGCGCAAATTCTTCAAGGAGTATTCTTTCTTCGTCTCCATAAAAAGATTTCAACCGGATTTCACTACCATTGATGAATCCACAGGAAACGCAAACAATTTTTCCAAATTCAGCATAAATTCCTGCTCTTTGGTAAAGATCTTTCGCTGTTTGGTCTTCACTCTGTTTACCAAAGGTTCTGGCTTTCTTTTCCCACAGTTTTATGAACCTTTCAGGTACCTTTTCATATTCAGGGTAAGCGGGAACCGTCTCTATATCAAGAAACAAGATATTTTCAAAAGGGATATTGTTGAGCATGTTGACTTTTTTGAGCAATTTACAACTTTTTTGCTGTTTTTTCGGTTCGAAAATGAATCTAAAGGAAGAAATTTGGTAGAGTACGCATCATCAACCTGACTTAATTTAATTTTGCATCATGGAAGAAAGTAAGGTTATAATTACCGGTGATGGTTCTACAACTATTTTCAACGAGCTAAGTAAGGAACATTATCACTCGGTTTTTGGAGCCATTCAGGAATCTGTACATATTTTTATCAAGGCAGGCCTAGATTTCGTGCCGAAACTTTCAGAGCCCGTGCATCTGCTTGAAATTGGTTTCGGCACCGGGCTGAATGCATTGCTGAGCTATCAGTGGGCTGAGAAGTATCAAGCCCCTGTTATTTATGAAGGAATTGAAGCGTATCCCATAGAACCTGATAAAGTTAAGCTGTTAAACTATCCTGAATTATTGGATGTTAATGACTCAATATATCTGGAAATGCACAGGGGAGGAGAAAACAAAAAGCTGGGCGCCTTTTTTGACTTTAGTCTGAATCTGGAAAAATTTGAAAATGCCCAATTTGACCAGGAGAAATATGATGTAGTCTTTTTTGATGCTTTCTCACCGGAATCTCAACCTGAAATGTGGACTTCTGAAGGATTTCAGAAGCTTTATTTCGCTTTAAAACCGGGAGGCATACTTACAACTTATTCCTGCAAAGGCAGTGTAAAACGCCTGTTAAAAAGCTGTGGATTTCAAATTGAAAAAATCCCGGGACCTCCGGGAAAAAGAGAATTCCTGCGGGCTGTTAAATGATCATTGTATTTCAAAGCTCAAATGGCCCCGAAGGGGGATCCATTGCTTTTCAAGGTTTGTAACCCGTGCCCACGCCGGGCCATCTTCACACCACAAGAGATATTGTTCAACCGCATAATCAGCACCTTCAGCCTCAATATAAACGCTTCCATCCGGGAGATTCTTTACATAACCTGAAACTCCAAATTCCATCGCTTTTTTCTGGGCATAATACCGGAATCCCACGCCCTGAACCCGTCCGAAAACCTTAATACTGATTGCCTTTTTATTCATCTAAAATCATGTTAATCTTTTGGTAATAAGTCCGCTTAAAAAAGAAAAGAGTTGTTCAGGCTGAAGTTTCCGCCATTCGAAAGCATCAAATCCACCTCCGAAAGCAATGAATTGATCAATATTAGTATCCGTAAACTCTTCAATGACATGTTTTCTGAAATTAATGCCAATGATCCAGCCATCTTCAATATTATCAAACCATTCAGCGTAATAATCATCGGTATCAGCATGGAAATCGAGAATATTCTCACCGATAAGGATAAAATATTTGACATTCTCCTCCAGCAAACTCTCTATAACATTGCGATACAGATACATTACATCATTGTATAGGATATCGTTCCATTCTCCCAGAAATTCAATAATGCAATATTGTTGATCATAATCGGCGTAAAGCACTTTCAAATACAGTGTTTGTGAACCGAAATCATCCCATTGGGGATGAATGTAATAATTGTAGATCGTATTTTCGAAATACAATTCACTGTTTTGCCTTCCGTAAAAAGGAGATCGCTTATCGCGTGAAGCCCTGTAAAGATGCTCCCAGTTATAGAAAGGTTCAATTTCGTGCATTTGAGTTGAATTTTAAGAAATCGCCGGAAAATTATAACGCAAATTTCAATCCTTCAACGCTTTTCAGCTTATCATAAAGCTCAAGCATCTGGGATTTATTTTGGAGAGTTACTTTGTAAGTATAACTAATGTAATTCCCTTTAGTGCTCGACTTGATGCCATGAAAAGTGTAGGGAACATGAACGGATTCAAAGATAGCTTCCAGGTTTTGTCTGTCTGTTTCTTCTCCCAGAGAAGCTTCCAATACAGCTTTTAAGTGGTAACTAACGGGAAATCTAAGCTTTTCTTTATCCAAAGGGGAAGAAACTGTCTTTCGCCCGTGATTTCCATTTAACCGATTATTTATCATGATGATCTTTTCTAAAACAACTGCAAAGATAAAGGCATTTTAATTTTCAAATCCAGTCTCATTAAAAAATGCTGGGATAGTTGGCAGGACTGTATTCGTGCATCATTTGATAAACTGTTTCAAAAATGTCTTCTGCATTTGGATTGGAGAAATAATCGCCATCAGTGCTGTAAGCAGCGCGATGCGATTTGGCAGTCAGGGTTTTGGGTTCCAGGTCGAGATTGAAAAAGCCTTTCTGTGCCTCAAGAACCTTTTGCATCATGTAAGTTGTAGCGCCTCCCGGGACGTCTTCGTCAAAGAAAAGTATTTTATTGGTTTTTTTCAAAGACTCATAAATCACGCCATGAATATCAAAAGGAATCAGGGTCTGTACATCAATAAGTTCAACACTAACATCGAATTCTTTAAGTTGCATCGCTGCATCTTGTGCAATTCTTACACAGGAGCCGTAGGTAACCAAAGTAACGTCCTTTCCTTCCTGCAATATCTCCGGAATGCCAACCGGAGTTTTGAATTCGCCCATATTGGAAGGTTTCTGTTCGTGCAGGCGATAACCGTTTAACGGCTCAATAATAATAACAGGCTGATCGGAAGCAAGATAGGTATTATAAAATCCCGCTGCCTGCGTCATATTCCTGGGAACAGCAACATGCACGCCACGCGCTGCGCTGAGTAACATTCCCAGCGGTGAACCCGAATGCCAGATGCCTTCCAGCCTGTGGCCGCGTGTACTGATTATCATGGGGGCTTTCTGACCACCTCGCGTACGATAATGTGTGGTAGCCAGATCGTCGCTGATCACCTGTAAACCATACAATAAATAATCAAAATATTGAATTTCAGCGATGGGACGAAATCCACGCAATGCCATCCCCAAGCCTTGCCCAATGATGGTTGCCTCTCGAATTCCGGTGTCAAAGATCCGGTTTTCACTAAATATCTTTTGCAGCCCTTCATACGTTTGATTGACGCCACCGATCTTTCCGATATCTTCTCCGAAAGCAACTACCAGCGGGTTCTTCTCAAAGATAACTTTAAAGTTGTCCCGCAATATCTCCCTTCCGGGCACCATTTCTGCCTGTCCGGCAAATTTTGGCGGAATACTTTCAATTTTTAAAGCCGATTGCTCAGACTGACTGTATAAAAAACTATTGTAACGCCAGTGGTCATCATCCATTTGCGCCTTCAGCCATTTTCTGATGGTATTTTTCAAAACGACGTCATGGATGTCGCAAGCGTCACACAGATAACGTAATGCCTTTCGCGCTGTACTCATCACATCTTTCCGAATGGGAGCATTAATCTGAGCCAATTCAGCTTTCAAGCTCTCAATCTCCTCTTTTCCCATACAGACACACTGGCTGGTTTTCATCAGCTCCAGCAATTCACGGCGTTGTTCTTTGATGGGTTCAGTAAAATTTTTCCAGGCTTTTTTCCTGGCTTCCAGAACGCGGTTTAATGATTCTTTCTCAATGGTTCCCAGCTCTTCTTCGGTGGCAATTTTGTTATCCCGGATCCATTGCCGCATGATGCTGATACCATCTCTGTCTTTTTCATCCTGAAGCTGTTCAGGGGTTTTATAACGCTCATGGGAACCGGAAGTTGAATGTCCCTGCGGTTGTGTACAACCTGCAATGTGGAATAAAACAGGAACATGGTTTTTCCTGCAAAGGGCGACTCCCTTGCGGTAGGTTTCTATTAGTTGCGGGTAATCGAAGCCATTGGCCTTAAAAATTTCAATTCCGTTGGTATCTGCTTCTTTCCGAAAGCCTTCCAGAATAATGGAAATGCTTCCTTTTGTCGTCTGATATTGGTTGGGAACCGAAATTCCCCACTGGTCGTCCCATACCGAAAGAGCCATGGGAACCTGAAGCACACCGGCAGCATTTATCGTCTCAAAAAAGTGACCTTCCGAAGTGGAAGCATCGCCGATGGTGCCGAAAGCCACTTCATTGCCATGATTTGAAAATCCTTTGGTTATCTTTGGGTTATTTAATGCCTTAAAATGCTTGGAAGCGCATGCCAGGCCTAACAATCGTGGCATCTGGCTGGCTGTTGGAGAGGAGTCGCAGGCGCTGTTTTTCTGCTTTGTCAGGTCCTTCCATTGACTTTTGTCATCAAGGCTGCGTGAAGCAAAATGATTGTTCATCAAACGCCCGCCGTTTCCCAGATTCCATTTTAAATCGGTATCGCCGTAAAGTTGGGCAAAAAATTCTTCCAGACTCATCATTCCGGAAGCCAGCATGAAAGTCTGGTCGCGGTAATAGCCTGATCGCCAATCACCTTTTTGAAAAGCTCGCGCCATCGCCAACTGAGGAATTTCCTTGCCATCACCAAAAATTCCAAATTTAGCTTTTCCAGTCAAGACTTCCCGGCGGCCAAACAAACTTGCCTGCCGACTTTCGTTGGCGATTCTAAAATCACGTAAAATATCTTCTTTTGTTAACTTTAAATGAGAAAGAATCGAATGAGCTGCTTGTGACATTTAGGAATTTTGATTTGATGGTGCAAATATAATAATTAAAATGATTCTAAATAAGATGTTCTCGTGTGCTTTTTTATCTTTTGAATCTTTAACAAACGTTTCATATTAGGAGAGGGGCTTGCCACTTGAAAAATGGATAGTATGCAATGCAAAGTATATATTAAAAATGCTAAATTTGTGAAAAACAAGTTACAAAATGGATCATAACGGACAACTTTTTAACAAATATGGAAAGATCAAAGAAAAGGTCTTCATTCAAAAATTACACGAACTGCAGGTAGAACTGGTAAAGCTTCAGGAGTGGGTCAAGGCAAAAGGAATACGCATTGTGGTGCTTTTTGAGGGGCGCGATACTGCCGGAAAAAGTGGCGCCATTAAACTCATTACAGAAGGTCTAAATCCGCGTGTGGTAAGGGTTGTAGCGTTGGGAGTTCCCACAGACAAAGAAAAAACCCAATGGTATTTTCAGCGGTATGTGGCCCATTTGCCATCAGCAGGTGAAATCGTGCTGTTTGACCGTTCGTGGTACAACCGTGCCGGAGTGGAAAAAGTTATGGGCTTTTGTACGGAAGATGAATATTGGGATTTTTTGCGTTCGTGCCCGCATTTTGAAAATATGTTGATCCATTCCGGTATTATTTTGATAAAATATTGGTTTTCAGTAAGTCTAGAAGAACAGGAAAAAAGGTTTCAATCACGGATTGAACATCCTACAAAACGCTGGAAATTAAGTCCAATGGATTTGAAATCCAGGGAAAAATGGGTGGAATATTCCAAAGCAAAAGATGAAATGTTCTCTTACACAGACACCAAAGTTTCTCCATGGTTTGTGGTTGATGCCGATGACAAAAAAAGAGCACATCTGAATACCATACATCATCTGCTGGACCAGATTCCTTATGAAGATTTAACACCACCGCCTATAGAACTTCCCGAACTGACTCCGGAAAAAGGTTATGTCAGGCCGCCCATGCAGGAACAGACTTTTATTCCGGATATAATTGATGATAAATAAGTCTACATGATGATTTTGCTTTGCAAATACATCAATTAATTATTTTATCATTTCAATTTGCAAAGACCATATTTAAAACGAATTTGCTTAATATAAAATCTGTCGATGTCGAATAATAAAATGTCCGACATCTGATTTTATGTTAAATAGTAAAGCTATTACGCAAATTTATTATTTTGTCCTATAATGTATATTATGTTAAATAGAAAATATCAAAATAAAGGGAAGATATATAACTTCTTCCCTTTATTTTATAATCTTATTTGCTCCCGTTA